>Ga0070741_10001459_pt1 | contig 71894 bp, 57 predicted proteins | sample Coa_R1_4_FD_66440 | JGI IMG/M metagenome (GOLD analysis project Ga0070741, IMG submission 66440) | Surface soil microbial communities from Centralia Pennsylvania, which are recovering from an underground coalmine fire - Coalmine... | ecosystem: Environmental > Terrestrial > Soil > Unclassified ... | reverse complement strand
GTGCTTTGTGAACGTGAAAAGCGTGGATCGAATCATCTACTCCATTTTCCAGCGTTTTACCCTGGAATGGAAAACCCGCACCCTCAAGCTATTTACACAAGCCGCGTGACATCACCCGGCGACCGGCAGGCTGCGTGGGAGTTTACCAGCGCTGGTGTACCTGGGCTCGGATTCGTTCATCGTAAATACGTTTGACTTTGTCCATTACTTCTCCCGAGAGCGGCGCGATTTCCGAGGCACGGCAATTGTCCTGAACCTGCTGCGGGTTTTTGCCGCCCGGGATGGCGCACGAAACTGCATCGAACATCAGGATCCATCGGAGTGCGAACTGGCTCATCGAAACACCTTGTGGTACTAGCTTCCTAATCTCCTCCACACCTTGCAATCCGGCCTCATAGTCCACTCCGGAAAAAGTTTCGCCTACATCGAATGCTTCGCCGTGGCGATTAAAGTTGCGATGGTCGTCGATGGCGAACGATGAATTTCGTCGCAGCTTGCCGGTGAGCAGCCCACTTGCAAGCGGAACTCGTGCCAGAATGCCAACTTGTTTGCGTTCCGCTTGCGGGAAGAAGAGTTCTGCCGGCCGCTGTCGGAAGCAGTTGAAGATGATCTGCACTGACTGGACATTCGGGTATTCGATCGCTTTCAGCGCCTCTTCCACGCGCTCGACGCTCACGCCGTAGTAGCGGAGCTTGCCTTGTTTCACGAAATCATCGAGCATTGCGAAAATTTCAGGATGGTAGTACGCATCGGTCGGCGGGCAATGAAGCTGCAATAGATCAAGCGCCTCGGTCTGAAGGTTCCGCAGGCTGTCGTGTATCCAGGTGGTCAGATTGTCGCGGCTGTAGCCAGCGACTGTTTGTTTCGGAAGCCGCCGCCCTGCCTTGGTAGCAACGATGATTTCTTCCTTGCGATCTTTCTTGAGCCTGGCAATCAAACGTTCACTGCGGCCGTCCCCGTAAACGTCGGCCGTGTCGATGAAATTGATTCCGCAATCAATGGCCTGGTGCAGCGCGCGGATCGCTTCCTGATCGGAAACGTGCCCCCATGAGCCGCCGATGGCCCATGCGCCGAAACTGATCTCCGAAACGTTCCAACCTGTGCGGCCGAGTGGACGATATTTCATGGTTCCTCGTATGAAACGACAAGAATTCGAGTATAGATGTTGGACAAATCCACTTGCTCAACCGTGAATCACAATCGGGGTGAGCAGACGCTGTCATTCCACGGTGTTCGCTCGCACTTCGTAGTGCGACGCCACCTGATCGAATCTTGCGAGCAGCCGCTTTGCCTCTGGCTCGAATACAGGAGTCTCGTAGTGCGGGCCGGCAAACTCCCGAACAGCTTCGAGACTTTCAAACAGGTTCACAACGACGAACTCTGATTCCTCGTCTTTATCGCGACGCAGAACATATCCCCCGCGGTAGCCGCGGATTTCTTTCAATTCAGGCAACACCCTGGTTTTCAGTAGCGCTTCATATTTGTCGGCGTTCTCGGGCCGTGTCCAGCCGCGCCAATGTCTCGCAATCATTTCGCAATGTTAAATCTGCTGCGCGCAGATTTGCCATCGCCCTGATGTTGCGGTAGTTTCTTGCTTTGAATTTAAGCAGAACAAGACTTCCGCGATGAAACGCCTTGCCCCGTCACGTGTGATTAACATTGCCGACCTTCGCCGAATCGCAGAGAGGCGCGTGCCGAAGGCAGTCTTCGATTATCTCGATGGCGGCGCCGAGGGCGAAATCACGCTGCGCGAGAATTGCCGCGCTTTTGAAGACATCATCTTCCGCCCACGCCAGGCGGTTGCGATGGAGACTTGCAATCTACGCACGACAGTTCTTGGCCGGGAAATTTCTTTTCCGGCCATGCTTGCGCCCGTTGGGTATAGCCGCCTTATGCATCCCGAGGGCGAAGTTGCGGCCGCCCGCGCTGCGGGGGAGGCTGGCACCGGATATATTCTTTCCACCATTTCCGGTCACAAGCTGGAGAACGTGAAAGCAGGCACAAAAGGATTTGCCTGGTATCAGCTCTATCTGATGGGGGGCAGGGAAGCGGCAGAAGGCGCCATCGAGCGAGCCCGCAAGGCAGGATTCTCCGCGCTGGTCGTTACGGTCGACACCGCAGTCGGTGGACTACGGGAGCGCGATCCTCGAAATGGTATCCCGCAGCTCCTGGGCGGAAACATCCTCGACAAAATTCCGTTCTTGCCACAGGTGCTGGCTCGCCCGGGATGGCTGGTTTCGTTTTTACTTGATGGCGGTGTTCCCAAACTTGAGAACGTCATTGTGCCGGGAAAGGGGCCCCTGGACATGATCGACGTCGCCGAGTCGCTGGCGGGGGGCGCAGTTTCCTGGAGAGACATGAGTTGGATTCGCGAGAGCTGGCCGGGACCAATCGTGATTAAGGGCGTTCTGATCGGCGATGATGCGCGCCGTGCAGTAGACGAGGGAGCCTCGGCAGTTGTCGTCTCGAACCATGGAGCCCGGCAATTGGATTCTGTTTCGCCTACGATTCGCGCCCTTCCGGAAATTGTCTCAGCGGTCGGCCAGCAAATTGAGGTGTTAATGGATGGCGGCATCCGCCGTGGCGGTGACATTGTGAAAGCGCTCTGCCTGGGTGCGCGCGCGGTGCTGGTTGGACGCGCCTATGCTTATGGGCTCGCAGCGGCTGGTCACGCTGGAGTTGCTCGCGCGATTCAAATCCTGCGAAGCGATGTCGAGCGCACGCTTCGACTGTTGGGTTGTCCGTCCGTAAGCGAACTGAATCCTTCCTACGTGACCTATCCTCGCGAGTGGTGCGTGTCTCGCTAGTATCATCGAAACCAGTGGTATGTCACACGCAGTTCGATCCCGTTGAACTCAGGATTTCGCCTTCCAAGATTCGCGTTCGAAATATGCGACCAACTCAGGGCCAGATCCAGCGCATGGCTGGAGGTATTTTGAAAAGAGACCCCGGCGCCGCCTCTGGCGGTGAAATTGAAATTCGATGTGTCACCAGCCGGAAGGTTGGCGTTGGTGTGCAGTCCGCCACCGGCGAGTTCGATGTAAGGAACGGCTGTTCCCGCCCGACGACCTGAGTTCCAGCGAAGAGTTATTGGTTCGAATGCGACGCCATGCAGCGTCTCAGGGCGCAATTGCACGAAAACTGGGGCCAGAGAAAATCCATACTCCAGAGCACCGCTTGTCCAGCCTGTTCCGGGCCTTCTCGTGAGAATTCTTCCAGCGAAAATACCTGTGCGCACGATCTGTGCTTCGCTGAAAGAATTCGTGTTCTCTTCACCGGTCGCGACCGAGCTCCATATGGTGAAGTCCCAGTTTCGGTCGGAAGGGATCTCCTGGCAGACGACAAAACAGTTCAGACACAGCCCCAGCAGTACCAGCGCGAAGATCAATGGAGTTCTCATCGTGAGGACCCATTGATTGCGGTGCTTGTGTCTCGAAGTTGTGCAGCATGCGAGTCTCTTGCGCGATACCACGGTGCTCTCCCATGCAGAATACTGGCGCCGCCGCGTATCGGGTTTAGAACGCAACGGGTCACGTCAATCAAGAATCGGTTATTTGTTCTGGTTTCGACGCGACGCGCAACTTTCTTATCAAGAACATCTTCACCCAGCATCCAGGCGAACCCGCCAACAGGAGTCATCACTAAGTCGATCTGCCCAACCCCGGTGTAACAATGCTTGGATGTGCAGGGCCAGGTACCGTCATGATTCCAGGCCGGGCGGGCCTGTGCTCCATATTTTTCGACCGTCATTTCGCTGAGCGGCCCGATGTTCCACTGCGTGCTGTAGACCGCGTTCCATATCGTCGCTCTCAGCCGGCTATGCCAATACTCCGTGGTATTCGAAAATTCCAGCCCGTCACCGCGAGGATCGTTTTGAATTTGAATGAAGCTGGTTAAAGCGCCCTGAATCGGATGTCCAAGGTAGCCGTAAAGAAGGGGATCACCGTCATTCCACCCTGACTCCAGCCATGAATGTAGCGACTGTTTGTAGTCGCGCCAGTAATGATTGAGCGGAATGCCATTTTCGACCACCACCCACCTGTAGTCTTCATGCACAACATAGGCCTGTTCGATCGAAAGAAACATGAACGATTCGAAGAGGGCGCGCCCCCAGTGGAAGTGCTCTTTCTTCGCTGGCGGCGGTTGTTGCAAGAAATTTTCTCTGGCTACATCGTTACCTTCAGTCACAGCGGCGCGTGGGCTTTCTGCACGTGAATTCGGGACCTCGGTTGAAGGCCGCCCGGTCGACGGGCGATCGCTTCTGAGCGAGGGGACACGTGAGCCTGTGAAATAAGGGCAGTTCTCGAGAGCTAACTGAGCAGAGTCACATTGCTTGGAGGGAAGCTGACAAAAAGCCAATGCAGGCGAAAACAAAACTACGACGACGCTTCTTGGCAGCATCATTCCGATCGTTCACGGTGAGCGGCAGCACTCCTAGGATGTGAGCAGCAAGAACCAGGTTGTCGAGTATAGGCATGTGTACTGTGTCTCTAACAGCAAAGTACGATTCGCAGTGTATCTCACGGCCTAAGGTTCGGAACGAACCTTCTTAGCAGAATGAAGCTCTGCCGTATCTGGTTCCTGTCGTCATCAAAGCCTTGATCTCCTCAACCGGCCGAATTCCCCCGCGAGCTCCTGCAGCTGTACAGTTCAGCGCCGCCGCGGCGCAGGCAAAATCCAGCTGATTCTGCAAAGGCCAGCCCTGCAGAAGACCATATATGAATCCAGCGTGGAATATATCTCCCGCTCCTGTTGTGTCCACAGTCGAAACGCGATACGCGCATGCGTGATGGAATCGATCGCCATCCCACGCAACGACGCCTTCCGTCCCAAGCGTGGCTGCCGTTATCTGGCACCTGAAACGGTGTTGCAGAACCAAGAGCGATCTCTTCAGGTCCCGCTCGCCGGTGATTTTCTGGGGGAAATCTCTGCTGACAACGAGGTGGTCAACGCACTTGATTAACTCTTCGATGTTCTCGTATGCCTCGTCGAAGTCGGCGATGACCGGAATTCCCGCATCTCGTGCCCACTTCGCCGCTCTCGTGGCTGCGGCTGTGTCATAGCCATCCACAAGTAAGGCGCGAGCATTTACGATCCATTCGCGCTTTAGTTCCGTGGGCTGGAGCACAAGGTTTTCGTCCTGCCGGCGCATGACAGTACGTTCGCCATCAGCATCGACGAGAATGAAGGATTGATGACTCGTGCATCCCGGAGCGGTCACAATCTGCGTATCGACTCCCGCTCGGGAGAACTCGTTGCGATGCAGCATTGCGGCGGGATCGTCCCCGAGCTTCCCAACATAACGAGTTTGCAATCCCCACAACTGGCAGGCCACGACTGCGCTGGCCACCTGCCCGCCGGGCATGACTTTCACGGAAGGAGATTCGACCTTCGACCCGCGTTCTGGAAAATGGGGAACAGCGATGAGGGTGTCGGTTGCGTTCAGGCCCACTCCGACGAGATCAACCGGTGATATTTGGCTCAATTCGCTTTCTCGATTTTCGCAGCGCGTGAGAGCAACAATTCGCGTTCCCGCGCATTGCGAGTCATGGACGCGGCGCGTTCGAACTCTGCCCGTGCTTCTGCCATACGTCCGAGTTTGGTCAGCAGATCGCCGCGCACACTTGGCAAGAGATGATAATTCTTCAGCGCTGCCTCTCTGCCAAGTTCTTCTATGAGCTCCAACCCTGCTGCCGGGCCTGAGGCCATAGCGACCGCTACGGCGCGGTTTAATTGCACGACCGGAGAGGGCGAGACTTCCAGCAATTCATCGTAGAGGGACACGATTCGCGGCCAGTCAGTCTCCTGCGGAGCGCGGGCTCGTGCATGGCAGGCGGCGATGGCGGCCTGAACCGTATATGGCCCGCGAGCCTTGCTCAATTCCTCCGCGCGAGCCAGGGCCGCCAGCCCACGCCGGATTAGCAATTGATCCCAGCGCGAGCGGTCTTGATCGAGTAGCAGGATCGGCTCGCCCGATGGTCCAACCCGCGCCTTCATTCGCGACGCCTGGATTTCCATCAGGGCTACCAGGCCGTGGACCTCACCTTCGTCGGGTGCAAGTCCGGCAAGAATGCGGCCAAGCCGGAGTGCCTCGTCGCACAAGTCAGTTCTTATCCACTGGTCGCCAGCGGTTGCGGAATAACCTTCATTGAAGATGAGATAGATGACTTCTAGTACCGAAGCCAGCCTCGATGTGAGTTCCGTTCTTTGCGGGAGTTCGAAAGGAACGTGCGCATCAGAAAGTGTTCGCTTTGCGCGCACGATCCGCTGAGCGATGGCGGGCTCAGATGCCAGGAAGGCGCGCGCTATTTCGTCAGTTGTCAACCCTCCGACCAGCCGTAGCGTGAGCGCAAGGCGCGCATCAGTCGAAAGCACCGGATGACAGGAAATGAACATAAGGCGCAGCACGTCATCGCTGACACTATTTTCGAAACTTGCGTCAAAATCGGGCACGCACATCTCCCTGGCCTCGAGTTCGCGACCGACTTCTTCGTGCTTGCGCGCAAGGAGCTGGTTTCGGCGGAAGTGATCGATGGCGCGATGTTTGGCAGTGGCCATGAGCCACGCGCCAGGCTTATCGGGAATGCCGCTCTCCGGCCACTGCTCTAGTGCCGCGATGAATGCGTCCTGCGCGAGATCTTCAGCGAGGCCGACGTCGCCGGTTATGCGCGTCAGCCCGCCGATGACCTTTGCCGCTTCCATCTTCCAAACGGCATCGATCGTCAGATGTATATCGGTGGCAACCACTGCCACCGATCACATCATGTTTTAGCTTGCTACTGCAACTTTCTCGGGTTGATGGCAACCTGCTTCAGCGCCAGCGTCGTAAAGCTGGCGCAACTCGCACTCGCCGTCCCCGACGTACTTGAGAAAGTCGCGCGCGAGCTGTACTGCTTCCTCCTTCGAGTTTGTCTTCAGTATTGCGAACCCGCCCACAAGCTCTTTTGCTTCGGTGAACGGACCGTCAGTTACGGTCACCGTACCATTCGTCTTTCGGACACGCACGCCCAATGCGGACGGCAGGCAGCCCTCAGTAGCAAGTAGCCAGCCCTTTTTCATACCTTCGTCAATGAGCTTAGCCATGCTGGCTATTTCTTCCTGGCTCGGTGGGGTGTTTCGCTCTACCGTCTTGTAGATACTCAAGAATCGCATGTGTATTCTCCTCGGATATTGGTTTTCAGTTCATGAGCGCTTGCTGGATCGTTGGCCAGCTTCTCTCCCAGCTCTATACATACGTCGAATGATCGCTGCCAAAATCGACATGAAGTTTGGAAATTCTTATGACGCTTTTTGCTTCTCGATCTGCTTCCGGATACGGTCCTCCTGTTCTCGTAGCTCAGGTGTGAACTCGGCGCCAAAGTCATCGGCCTCAAACACCGGGCGGATCTCAACTTCTTCTCCACCGTCAAAAGGCGCTCGCTTGAGCCATTCAACGGCTTCGTCCATCGACCGTACCTGCCACAGCCAGAAGCCGGCAATCAGTTCTTTCGACTCAGTAAAAGGCCCATCAATTACGGTGCGCTTTTCGCCGGAAAATTTCACCCGCTTGGCCTTCGATGTCGGGTGCAGACCCTCAGCCGCGAGCATGACCCCCGCTTTGGCGAGTTGCTCATTAAACTTGCCCATAGCCTCAAGAAGCTCCTTTTTCGGCATAACGCCTGCTTCCGAATCTTTGTTGCCTTTTACCATCACCATGACTCGCATTGTTATCTCTCCTGTTTGATTTGGAGCCGGCTGATCATTTTGCCAAAGCCTTGCTCTATTATCACGACGAACGGGGTCCTGGGAAATCGACACATGTACGCCGGCATTTTTTGGTGTAGTCGCTAGGTGGCGCATGGGGCGTTCGTCCATTGATGCCGACGTAGAGCCCTCGAATCGGATGCGGTCTCGAAGCTCGCTTTGGATATCCTGCCAGCTACTAGCCGCCAGCTATCGCTCCTATGACGATGAATGGCTCTTTGCCGGACGCCACCGCAGCGGGCAGTAGCGCATCAGGGGACTCGTGCGTCAGATCTTCCTCGCATGCGAAGAAGCGCAGGAAGGCACGGCGTTGTAGTGTGACGTGGTCGCGGATCGCGCCTTTGAGCATTGGGTAGCGAGCCTCGAGTGCATCCAGAACGGAGCGTTGCGTGATTGGCCCTTCGACTTCGAGCATCACTTCGCTGCCGACGTGCGCAAGATTGCGGAGATGATTGGGGATGATGACGCGAATCGTTGCCACAATTTGTGCTCCTCAAAAGGTTACTTCAACATAAAAGATATACTTCGGTGATGCTGCGAACAATTCGGGGAGTCTGGGTAGTAGCCTTTGTAGTTTTGATTTCTACAGCCGCATGGGCTGCTTCGTCATCGGGATCATGGAACGGGGTGGTTCGCGCTAGGGACGGGAATCCGGCAGGTGGAGCAACAATCGAACTGCGGAAGACATCGGGACAGAGTTCCGCTTCCTCCAGCACGTCGGCCGACGGGAATTTCCAATTCTCCAGTCTCCCCGCTGGTGAGTATGAGCTTCTGGTGATCTCTAAGGAGAGGACTTATCGCTCCGCAAGTCACATCAACATTATTGGCGGTGGGACAATCGCCTCTGAATTGAAGTTGGATCTCGCTGGGGATGATCCCAGAGTGACAATCACGCAACAGCCGGGCCAGCCGGAGTCGAGCGGAGGCGAACATCTTTCGAGCGGAGAAGTTTCCAGCTTGCCTCTGAACTCGCGTGACTTCAGCAAGTTATTGCTTCTCGCGGCCGGAACCATGACCGACACCAATGGTGCTGCGAACTTCACGCAGCAGTTTGCGGTAAACGGGCAGCGAGGAACAGCGACGGTGTTTGCCCTTGACGGTGCTGACACGACCGATCCGGAAATGGGTGGCGCGACGTTCTCCAACTTCAACGTGGATTCGATTCAGGAAGTGCAGTCGAACTCAGGCGTGATGCCGGCTGATATCGGACATGGCGGAGCAAGTTACACGAATGTGGTTTCGAAGTCGGGGACAGATCAGATTCACGGCAGTGCCTTTGAATTCATCCGCAATGCAGCGTTTGATGCGAAGAACTACTTCGATCATCCGAGCGCGATCAGCAACCGCCGCATCCCACCGTTCGTGCGCAATGAATTCGGCTTGACGAATGGGGGACCGATTGTAATTCCCGGAATCTATAACGGCCGGGGACGAACGTACTACTTTGGCGAATACCAGGGGTTCCGGCAGGTGCTCGGCACTACTCAGGTGTTGCCAGTACCGACGGTTGCTGAGCGACAGGGGATTGATACGACAACTTTTCGCGGCGATACGCTTACCGTTCCCGTGAGCGCCGCGATCCAGCCAGTGCTCGATCATTATCCTTTGCCGAATGCGCCGAGCGGACCGTATGGCCCGCGCACGTACGAGGCGTTTTCGAAAGTTTCAACGACCACAGATCAGTTCTCGATTCGTGTCGACCACAAGATTTCGGATAAGGCGAACCTTCTTGCGCGTTTCAGCTTCAACAATGTGACCGGACCAACGACAAATCCAGACCAGACCGCGATTGATACTACTTTCGGCATTCAGTTCTTCGATCATCAGCGAAGCGCGACTGTGCGTTATTCGCGAGCGCTCTCCAGCCACACCAGTTCAGATACTGCAGTGAGCTACATTCGCAGTACGCCGTTCTTCCCGACGATCAACCACACACAGCCGGCACTCGGTTTTAGCGATGGCCTGTTTCAGGGTTACAACGTCCCTGGCGGGTCGATCTTTGGTTCGTACTCGAACCTGTATCAATTGCGGGAAGACATGACAACCGTTCACGGCCAGCACACGTTCAAGTGGGGAACAGAAATTCGTGTAAATCGGGATTCCACAATTTTTGGCGTAACTCCAAACGGTGCATATTCATTCGGCGGAGGCACCGCGTACTCGCAGGTGTTCATTCCCTCGGCGAGCGGAACGCACAACATTAATGTTGGAGACCCGTTGCCGGATTCGCTTGTGGGCCTCCTGACCGCCACTCCCTATTCCTACGCCGTTACCATTGCCGCCCCGTTCACTCCGACCGGAGGAAAGTTCGATGAAGCCGGCGTACGCCGCGAGGCCTACGACTTCTATTTCGAAGACAGCTGGAAGGCTAACTCGCGCCTGACCCTTAACTACGGATTGCGCTATGAGGTAAACAGCCGGATTCACGAGGCGACCAAGCGAACATCATTGCCGCGATTTTTGAATGCCGACGGGAGCTTCGCCGATTACCGCGACCGCAATGCGCGAGAGATCTTTCTGGTCGACCCGCAGCCTCCGTATAACCAGGATTGGTCAGGCTTCGGGCCGCGGCTCGCGATTGATTATCGTGTTTCGTCGAATACGGTCTTACACGCGGCGGGGGCCATCACCACCATGCTTCCCAATCTCTGGCAGGATAATTTTCTGACTGCCGGAACTCCGTACACGTTCACGGCGAACATCACGGCGCAAGCGAACGTCCCGGTTCCTTTCAGCAACACGGCTGTTTCTTTCGTTTTGCCACCGGCCTACGCGAGCAACGGACAGCTAGTATTTCCCGCCGGAACTACCCAATCAGTGCGGCCAAATACGATTCTTGATCTAGATCGCTGGGCGGCAGATATTTCCGCGCTTACCCCGGGAAATCAGGTGCAACTGCCAAGCGTCTCCGGAATCGATCGCAACTTTCGCAATGGATACATTGGCACTTTTACCGCCGGCTTCGACCATGATTTCCGCGACGTGAAGCTGAGCGCGGCATACGTGGGAACAGTTGGTGTGCATCTTCCTCGTGTGTACTCACCGAACAGCTATGTGGGAGCGGAGCCCGAATTTGCGCCTTTTACTCGCTTCGACTCGAGCGGCAACGCGGCCGGCGGCTACGGCGTGGAGAGCATTATCAGCAGTGGCTCACATTCGAGCTACCACGCTCTGCAAACGAGCTTGACGAAGAACTCCGCGCGCCGAGGGCTTGGGCTGCAGGCGAGTTATACGTATTCGAAGTCGCTGGATGACACGAGTGCGGTGCTCGGGAGTTTGTTGGGAACGGCAGGAGTTATTCTGCAAACCCAGCCGCAGAATCCCTGGAACCCAGGCGCAGAGAAAGGACCGTCAACTTTCGATGTCACGCATGTGATCAGCGCCAGCGTGATTCAGTTGTTGTATCTGGACCGGGTAAGTTTTCTCCACGCCATGCCGAAGGCTGTGACTTCGGGATGGCAGTTTCTAAATATCACCACGCTAACGAGCGGCTCGCCGTTCACTGTTTTTTCTGGAGTACAGCAAACGGGGGTGGGTGGCGGGGGCGGGACGGATCGGCCGGATCTAGTCGTTGAGCCGCATTTGTCAACCAGCAGGGATGTTCGCGACGACTACTTCGGACGAGGCAGGGACAATTTTTCGTTCTTTTCGGTGCCGATCAATCTGCCGGGTGGCACTGGCCCCAACCATGGCCGCTTTGGAACCGTGGGTCGCAACACCTTCCGCGGCCCAGCCTTTCACGACTTTGATATCGCGCTCATAAAGGACACGCCAGTTGGTCATCGTGCAAACGCCGAACTAGCAACTGTCGAGTTTCGCGCCGAGTTCTTTAATGTGTTCAACATCGTCAACTTCGGCCTGCCCAACAACATCTTGAGCGGTACCGGATTCGGGATCATCAGCCGCACGGCGGGAACGTCGAGGCAGATTCAGTTTTCGTTGAAGTTGATTTATTAGGGGCTTCAGGACTTTTGTGCCGAACTCCTGATCAGAATCCGGCAGCTCTCAAGGCATTACTCCATTCAGTTTCAAGATCGAGCTCTCGTATCCACTTAGCAAGATAAGTCTTGTCTAAGACATTCCATTTCAACCTGAGTATCGTGGCTACATCTTCAATCTGCCGCTGTGATTGCGCCATTTTCGACCACTCCAATTTTGCGATTGCTACATCGGCGCTGGCGATGAACAACTGAAGACCTTGTACATCGATCAATTTTCGGCGCTCGAACTCTTCTCGGCTGAAGGCGCGGGACTTGGGAATGATCAAGTCAATTTTCCATCCGGTCAAGATATCAATCACGTTGAACATCGAGCGGCCGCGATAGGCTTCGAGGGCGGATTCCAACTCAACGTAGTACTGATCTTGGACAAATGATCATTGGACAGAAGACCGACAAAATTGCGGAGTTGTTCGGATTCCGGCGCAATCACGAGATCTAGATCGAGCGTGGATCGCGGAGTGCCGTAGTGGGCGCTCGCAAATGACCCGGTCAACATGTAAGGAATGCCTGACTCGTGGAGTGCTGCGATAACTCTTTTCAGCGTCTCAGACGCGTTCATGGAAGCCGGTCGGCAGCGACGCTGGAAAGAAAGCCAGTTTTAACAATTCTTGGACTACCCGTGCCTCCGGCCACTCAGGATGTTCGCGCCGGATTCCCGCTTTTGGCCAACTCGCGCGCGAATTCACTCATTTCGAACGCAAGCAGAAGGCGCTGCTCTCCCGACATGGCTCGCAGGACTTCGGCGTGGACTGTCTGTGCCGCAGGGCTGGTATCGATATTGCTCACTGCATGAATTTTAGCACCCTGTATTTTTTGGCTCTGCTTCTATTTAGGTTGCCACTTTGTGTCGATTCCGACGAGGCAGTACCCACACCCAGGTAGGTACCGCCGGAAGCATAAGTTGTTCATAGCATGTCCATGCTGTCGAGAAGTAAATACAGGCTGGCGAGTGCGATTGCTGGCCCACCCCAAATCAGCGCCCTGTGGGTCAACCCAGACCTGGCCCGTGACAATCTTTCAGGAAGAACCGGACATACCTGCACTCGGAGGCGATTTCTTCCCATCCAAACTGCGCGACAAGTGTGGGCACCCGATGGAGAGATTACTGCAGGGTCTGCACCTCAACCGACAGCACCGCAGGCAAATCACGCACAATCGGGTTCCAGCTGTCTCCCGCGTCATTCGAGCAGTACACCTGTCCGCCGGTGGTGCCGAAGTAAATGCCGCATTTGTCGAGCGTGTCGACTGCCATGGCATCGCGCAGGACGTTCACGTAACAGTTCGCTTGCGGCAGGCCTTTGGTGAGCGGCTCCCATTCATTGCCTCCGGTCCTGCTGCGGAAGACGCGCAGCTTGCCTTCGTGCACGTAATGTTCGCCGTCGCTCTTGATGGGGATGACGTAAATCGTCTCGGGCTCGTTCGAGTTCACGTCGATCACAAAACCAAAGTCGGTCGGCAGATTGCCACTGATTTTCGTCCACTGATCGCCGGCATCATCTGAGCGCATCACGTCCCAGTGCTTTTGCATGAACATGGTGCCCGGTTTTTTGGGATTCATGGCGATGTGGTGGACACAGTGGCCGATTTCAGCAGTTGGATTCGGGATGTACTTCGAGTACAGGCCTTTGTTGATCGGCTTCCAGCTCTTGCCGCCGTCATCGGTGCGAAATGCGCCCGCGGCAGAGATGGCGATCCACATCCGCTGCGGATTTTTCGGATCAAGAATGATGGTATGCAGACACATGCCGCCAGCTCCTGGCTGCCATTTAGGGCCAGTGCCATGCCCGCGAAGGCCGGGAAGTTCATGCCAGGTCTTGCCACCATCGGTTGAGCGGAAGATGGCCGCATCTTCGACTCCGGCGTAAACGGTGTCGGGATCCGTCAGCGACGGCTCGAGATGCCACACGCGCTTGAACTCCCACGGGTGTTGCGTGCCGTCATACCACTGGTGAGTTGTGAGCGGAGCGGCTTTGCTGTCATAGACGAATTTATTACTTTCACCCTTTGGCATACCGCTCGAATCGGTTGTAGGTTCGCCTGGAGGCGTCCCTGGCTGGTGCCAGGTTTTTCCGCCGTCATCGGAGCGCTGGATGATTTGTCCAAACCAGCCGCTGGTCTGCGAGGCATAAATGCGATTCGGGTCGACCGGCGATCCCTTGAGGTGATACATCTCCCAGCCCGCAAAGTGCGGGCCGCTGACGTCCCACTTCTCACGCTTACCATCTGAAGTAAGAATGAATGCTCCTTTGCGCGTACCAACCAGAACACGGACACTCGACATGTTTTTCTCTCTCCTCTCCAAATTCCTTTTTTGTAGTTACGCCGCCTTCGCGTGGGCCTCTTGCAATTTCTCAATATCGATCTTGTCCATCTGCAGCATGGCTTTCATGACATTGGCTGATTTCCTGGGGTCCGGATCGCTCATCAACTGTTGCAGGGCTTTTGGAATGATTTGCCAGGAGAGGCCGTACTTGTCCTGCAACCAACCGCATCGGTCTTTGCGCCCACCTTCGGAGAGCTTCTCCCAGAGTTGATCGACTTCTTCCTGTGTTTCGCAATCGACATACAACGATATGGCTGGCGTGAACTTGAAGTGCGGGCCCCCGTTAAGGGCAGTGAAGTTCTGGCCCTCCAGTTGGAAGGTCACGACCATGACCGACCCTTTCGGACCTGGGCCTGCATCGCCGTATCGGCTGATGCTGTTTATCTTCGAATTCTTGAACAAAGATACATAGAAGTTGGCGGCCTCTTCGGCTTGGTTGTCATACCACAAGAATGGAGTGATCTTTGGCATAATGTCCTTTCTCTGCTCATGGCCAAACCCACTGGCCGTTTACTTGAAGCGGCGTCGAGTCGTGCTTCTCCCAACGGCGGCGCACTTCGGCAAGTAAGTACTCGCGATTGGCTGCCATGTGCTCAATCAACCTGCAGGGCGCATCGCTCTCCTCGTGCCGAGCCCCCCAAATCAGCAGTTCCAGCAGCACAGGCGCAAGGTCGATTCCCTTACGTGTGAGCCGATAATTCACCTTGCGCCGGTCGCTTTCATCCGCCTCCGTTGCGACAATTCCCGCCCGCTCCAGCTTCGCCAGCCTATCTGAAAGGATGTTTGTGGCTATGCCTTCACCCGAGCCTTCAAACTGCTTGAAGGTCCGATAGCCGCGGATCATCAGGTCGCGAACGATCAGCAACGACCAGCGGTCCCCGAAGACATCGAGGGCGGCGCTGACCGGGCAACCGGAGCGGTGCTTTGAATGCTTTCCCGGCACGCGGCAGACCATAACAAAGCTAGCTTGTGGATTGCAAGCTAGTCACAAGTTTTTGTCGTAAGTGATAGTTTCTGGATTCACAGCAAACGGCAGGACCCTGAAAACAATGCTTAACCGAGTCCTTGTCCATAGCCGAGCCACTTCCGAATGAAACCCACTTGCCCCAGATGATAGCTTTCATGCAGGCAAAGGAATCCGATTGTACCCCCGACCGTTCCGTCGATTGACGGCTTGCCTTTCTCGACTGGTTTGTTTAACAAGTCAGGCGACGCCTGCGGAAGAGCCTGGAGCAGCCGATCAGAAACCTCTCGCCACGCGTTCTGTACTTCCGCAACTGGCGGATATTGGTCATTACCAATTCGCTTCTCGCCGCGCCGGAAGAGTTGCTGCCACGGAACCGACCATTCGACACCCAATATCGGCAACGCAACAGCTCGGACCACAGTCATGTGCCCTGTTACCCAAAGCAAGTGATTGGAATCATCTCCAGGCTGAGTAAGCCATTGTTCGGCAGGGATCCCTTTAATAAGTCTGTCGTATAGTCCGTTGTTGAACCTAAACTGGTTGGCGGTGGTTTGGATATCTGTGCTCATGATGGTCCTTTCGCTGCGCCATAACTGCCTGTGGGAGGATGTGTCTGAAATAGCGCTCGCGTTTCCGGCTTTCTACGCGGGCTCGCATAATCGGAGACCTTACCAAAACTAACTTGTGGAATGCAAGTTAGTGTGTGCTCTTAATTTTGATCCCCGGCACCGTGTTTTTGTTTGCAGACCTTGCAGTATGTCGGAGGCATAGTGTTGTCTACGCGATGTTTCACTGGCGGCGCCGTTTTGAGATAGGTGAAGATTGCTTTAAGGTCATCGTCGCTGAGGTACTGGAACTCTCCAAACGGCATAATGGAGCTCAGCTCGCGAGCGCCGACGTAGCCAGTGCGAAGAGCCTTTATGAAGAGCGCTTCATCGTAGTAGCTGATTCCGGAAGGATCCTGCGTAATATTGGCGCTGGTGACGGTCGCGCCCCAGGGCCCACCAGCGAAGATTTCGCCTCCACCAAGATGAAGATTCTCGACCGCGCTGTGGCATCCGCAACCAAGTTGCACGAGGTATTTGCCTCTCGCAACCGGATCGTTTGAAGTAGGACCATGGACCGGCTCGGTAACGGGCTTGGGAGCGGCGCGCACAAGATAATTCACAGGGAAATTAACCTTGGTCGGCGGCAGTGGATTGCGGACCGGTGTCAACGACCGAAGGTATACCACCACAGCCGCGAGGTCTTCGTCTGAAATGTTTCGATAGGCCGCGTAGGGCATGATCGGGAAAATCGTGCGTTCGTCATGTCCGATGCCTTCCCGGATAGCGCGCGCGATCTGATCGTCAGTCCAGGTGGCTGAGCCGGTATCCCTGTCTGGGGTGAGGTTCGACGCGACTACTGTTCCCGGCAGACCAGCCAGGGGCAATGCTTGACCAGCTAATTCCATGCCGGGCATGTTTGGCGCGCCATGTTTGCTCCAATCTTTTGGAGAATGGCAGGTCTCGCAGCCGAGCAAGCCTTGGACCAGATAGCGGCCACGCGCCAGGCGTTCCGGCGTCCTTTCAAACTGACGATCGGTGGTGGCGCGCTTGCGCGGGCCAATAAAGGGCCTCCAGCCGACAGTGAAGTTGATTGCAGTGGCTGAGACAACACAAAGAACGATGAACGTGATCAGCAGGATCTTCCAGATTTTTTTCATTTGAACGCATGCCCCAAGCGCCGATTGAATTCGGGTTGACGGCACGCCACATTAGCAAACGTGGCTACAAGGCGCAAGTCTGGTTTGTGATTCACGACGGGATAAAAACCGTTTGAAGGGATCGAATTTACTGGCTGCCAGAAACTAATGCTGCGGCTGGCTGGAAGTCCCGGCTCCCTGACGAAGCGCGTTCAATCTGATCTGGGAACGCGTACTCATCAATCAGGGCTTCGATTCGCGACCAAACATTCGGATCGCACTCAATTGAGGTGTGACCCTTGAACAGGTGCCGCGCCAGCCATGGGTATGCAGAACACGCCTCCGGCGTCTTCTTGTAATCAAAACGGAAGTTGCCGAGAAGTTGAGTGTGGACCGGATCGGAAGCGACGATTTGCTGCTCGCCATGAAGCAAGCCATGGGTTTGGTAGAAGTTGATGGCGCGTGCCACGTTCGCCGGAATCAGGTGGTCATCAAGACCTGGCTTGGCAATGCTGTCGACTTGGACCGTGAGTAAAATGGGAATTCGATCCTTCTGCAACTCTCGCGCCAGCGCTATGGCAGCCGATGCTCCCCAGCTGTGGCCGTACAGTATGACCCGCGCCTCCCCTCGTTCTGAATCGGTAAGGCCGCCATCACGGTTCTGGTCGAGCCACCGAATGATCTCGGCATGGGCCTTCTTGCGATGGCGATTCTGAAAGATCGAGACGTGAGCACGATCCCCGTATTCAGATTGTAATTTCTCGGCGAGTTGAACTTCAGAATGGCGTCGGTCGTCCCTGTGAACAAAACCTCCGACGAAACCCACGACTATAAGTCCGCCTCTGCCCGAAGGGTAAGCGACCGGAGAGGTGGCTCCAGCCGCGCTGGCGTTAGTGGCCCAGAGAGCAACAAAGGTAAGAAGAGTCAGCCAGAGAGCAACTTGTGTTTTGGCCTGGCGCCTCGTTGCCTGAAATTCGGACGGAATCGCGAAACCCGATTTATCGCGAAGCGGCAACATTCTAAAGATATAGATGCAAATCGCCTGCCAAGGATGAGAAATCGTCTGTTCATCGGAATTGCTTGAGATTGGAGAAGTAATTGGTCGGGTACTGGTCAAGGATACTGATGCGCCATTCAATGCCTGTGCGGAACTTTTCAGCGCACACGGAAACTTTTCGGCCCTTCCTGGTTGCGGTGGTCCGGAGCTATTACTATAATGATAAAGGACTGATTTAGTACTATATGGAAATGGAACCGAGGTGGAACAAGGGTCTGTTTAGATGATTCGGCTGAGCAAATTAACAGATTACGGGCTGGTACTAATGAGCTATGTCGCCAAAGGCGACGAGCACAGCCTGCACACGGCCCGTGGTTTGGCCGAAAAATCCAATTTGCCTTTACCAACCGTGAGCAAGCTTTTGAAGGTTTTGCTGCAAAGCGGATTTCTGGTTTCACATCGTGGGACAAAAGGCGGGTATAGTCTCGCGCGCGAGGCTCGCGAAATTTCGGTTGCCGAGATAATTGCGGCCCTGGAAGGGCCCATCGGACTCACCGAATGCACAACCGATATGACGGGCATGTGCGACCTTGAGCCGTCCTGTCCCATCAAAAGAAATCAGCAATTGATCAGCCAGGTTGTGCGCGGAGCGCTTGAAAAACTCAGCCTCGCCGATTTGATTCATCCATCCTTGCAGCTGATCGCCATCCGGGACACGCGCGGAAGACTCGTCCCTGGTATTACTCGGGTTTCTGGGAGCACACAATGAGCACGAACGTTGACACAATTCGCGATCTAGCCCAGCAGGAATATAAATGGGGCTTCATCACGGATATTGAATCGGAGCGGATTCCCAAGGGTCTGAACGAAGACATCATTCGCCTGATTTCAGCCAAGAAGCACGAGCCGGAGTTCATGCTGGAGTGGCGGCTAAAGGCGTATCGGCACTGGGCATCGCTCGAAAAGGCTGAAGCCGAGCCGAAGTGGGCCAACGTGAAATATCCGCCGATCAACTATCAGGACATTTATTACTACTCGGCGCCCAAGCAGAAGGCGAAGCTGGAGAGTCTCGACCAGCTTGATCCGGAGATTCTGCGTACATACGAGAAGCTGGGAATTCCTCTGCAAGAGCAGAAGATGCTGGCGGGAGTTGCGGTCGATGCGGTATTTGACAGCGTGTCAGTTGCGACGACTTTCAAAGCGAAGCTGGCAGAGCAGGGAATTATCTTTTGCTCGTTCTCAGATGCTGTGCGGAATCATCCAGATCTCGTGCAGAAGTACCTGGGGTCGGTTGTACCGCACACGGACAACTTCTTCGCGGCGTTGAATTCTGCTGTTTTCAGCGACGGATCATTCGTCTATGTGCCGAAAGGCGTGCGTTGTCCGCTTGAGCTTTCTACGTATTTCCGAATCAATGCGGCAGAGACGGGACAGTTCGAGCGAACACTTATCATTGCCGACGAAGGCGCGTACGTCAGCTATCTCGAAGGTTGCACTGCGCCGATCCGCGACGAAAACCAATTGCATGCTGCGGTGGTTGAGCTGATCGCGCTCGACAACGCACAGATTAAGTACTCGACCGTGCAGAATTGGTATCCCGGAGACAAGCAGGGCAAGGGCGGGATTTACAACTTCGTGACCAAGCGTGGGAGCTGCCGTGGTGTGAACTCCAAGATTTCCTGGACTCAGGTTGAGACTGGATCGGCGATCACCTGGAAGTATCCCAGCTGCATTCTTCAAGGGGACAACTCGGTCGGTGAATTTTATTCGGTTGCGCTGACCAACAACTATCAGCAGGCGGACACCGGCACGAAGATGATCCATATCGGCAAGAACACGAAGAGCACGATCGTGTCGAAGGGAATCTCCGCCGGACATGGGCAGAATACGTACCGAGGACAAGTGAAGATCATGAAGGGCGCGAGCGGCGCGCGAAACTACACGCAATGCGACTCGCTTTTGATCGGCGACAAGTGTGGCGCGCATACATTCCCGTATATCGAGGTCCGCAATTCGAGCGCGCGGATGGAGCATGAAGCTTCGACGTCGAAGATCGGCGAAGATCAGCTGTTTTACCTGCGGCAGCGCGGGTTGAAGGCCGAAGACGCGGTTTCGATGATCGTGAACGGATTTTGCAAGCGTGTGTTCCGCGAGCTGCCTATGGAGTTTGCCGTCGAAGCGCAGAAGCTGCTGAGCGTGAGCTTGGAAGGCAGCGTCGGGTAAGTCAAAAGATCCACCCTGTCGCGAAAATCGCGCGACAAAGGTGGGGCACCGTCGAGGTTTTTACAAGGAAGAAGAATGAGCCTACTCGAAATCAAGAACCTGCACGTGAAAGTGGATGACCACGAAATCCTGAAAGGGATCGACCTCACTGTGAATCCCGGTGAGGTGCACTCGATTATGGGCCCGAATGGATCGGGCAAGAGCACGCTGGCGCAGGTGTTGGCTCGCCGCGAAGCATACGACGTGACCGACGGGCAGATCGTTTACAACGGAAAAGACCTGCTCGAGATGAAAGCAGAAGACGCGGCTTGTGAAGGCGTGTTTCTGGCATTTCAGTATCCGGTCGAGATTCCCGGTATCGGTAACGCGTATTTTCTGCGCTCTGCGCTGAATGCAATTCGCAAATACCACGGGCAAGACGAAATGGATGCCATGGACTTCCTGCCGCTCTTCCGCGAGAAAATGAAACTGCTCGAAATGGACGAAAAGTTACTCAATCGCTCTGTGAACGAAGGATTTTCGGGTGGCGAGAAAAAGCGGAACGAGATTTTGCAGATGGCTGTGCTCGAGCCGAAGCTAGCGATCCTCGACGAGACCGACTCCGGCCTCGACATTGACGCGCTGCGAATCGTCGCCAAAGGCGTCAATAGTTTACGTGGCCCGAATCGTTCGATGATCGTGGTTACGCATTATCAGCGGCTACTCAACTACATCGTTCCGGATTTCGTGCACGTCCTGGTGAACGGACGAATCGTGCGCTCCGGCGGGCCGGAGCTTGCGCTTGAGCTCGAAGAAAAAGGCTATGCGGAACTTGAAAACGAAGCTCGGCAAACTACGCTGGCATAAAGATCAGAGAAGACGACTTGATTACTGCGACGGAACAATTACGAACGTATCTCGACGGCTTCACGGAGTTCCAGAAACGCGCGGCGGGTCGGGAGCTGCACTGGCTGCGTAAACTGCGTGAAGACGCATTTGCGCGATTCTGTGAAGTTGGATTTCCGACGACACACGACGAAGACTGGCGATTCACGAACGTCTCGGCTATTGCTAAGACTCCGTTTGAATTAGCTAGTAACGGCGAGCTTTCCCGCAACGACTTCGAATCTCTCCGTGTAACGAATGCAGGCTTTCTTCTCGTCTTCGTGAACGGGCGGTTTGATCCGAAATTCTCCTCAGTCGAAAAATTGCCAACGGGAGTCCGCATAAGCGGTTTGGCCCGGGAGATTGCCGCAAATCCCCAAGTTCTAGAATTGCAGCTTGGACGATACCTTAACATCCATCGCGATTCTTTTGCGGCCCTGAACACCGCCTTTGCAGAAGACGGAGCATGCGTCCATGTTTCAAAAGCTGTCGTTGTCGAACAGCCGATCTATGCTCTCTTCGTCTCCACCGGGACGGATCAACAGCTGATGACACATCCGCGAAACCTGATAGTCGTAGAAAATGAAGCACAGGCCACGATTGTCGAAGACTACGTTTCCCTCGGTGAGAGTACAGCGTTTTGTAACACCGCGACCGAACTAGTGGTTGGAGAAAACGCGGTTGTCTCCCATTACATGATCGAGCGCGAGCACCCTAAGGCGTTCAACGTTTCAACGTTGCGCATTCAGCAGGGACGAAGCGCGAATGTGTCGTCGCACTCGGTTCTGCTCGGCGGCGGATTGGTCCGCAACAATGTGCATCCGGTGCTTTCCGGCGAAGGCTCAGAGTGCTTGATCAACGGGCTTTTCATCGGCAATGGCCGCCAGCACCTCGACAATTACATGCTGGTCGAGCATGCCAGCCCACACTGCGGCAGCCGCCAGTTCTACAACGGCATTCTCGACGATTACGCGCATGGCGTTTTCCACGGCCGCATTATCGTCCACAAAGATGCGCAGAAGACCGACGCGAAGCAAACGAACCGAAACCTTCTGCTCTCGGATGACGCGCGTATCGATACCAAGCCTCAGCTGGAAATCTACGCTGACGATGTGAAGTGCACGCACGGTGCGACGATTGGGCAAATCGAAGAGAACGCCTTGTTTTACCTCCGTTCGCGCGGCATTGATGAGGTTTCCGCTCGCCGGCTTCTGCTTCTGGCGTTCGCAAATGAGTGCCTTGACCGCATGGCTCCGAGCGGAGCACGCGATCACGTTGAGGAACTGATCCATCTGCACTTGCTGGAATTGGCTGAGACGAAGGGTCGTAGAGAAATCTCCGGTCCACGCGAAACCGCACGTAATTGGCAGGAGGTTGGATGACGACAGCTGTAAAAACACCGCCTGCTGAGACATTGCGCCACTCGCATTCGGCAAAGACCGGGTTCGATGTTGAAAAAATTCGTCGCGATTTTCCGATCCTGAACACGGATATCCGCGGGAAGAAGCTCGTTTATCTGGATAATGCCGCAACCTCGCAAAAACCGCGAGCAGTCACCGACGCGGTACTCCGTTATTACCAGCACGAGAACGCCAACATCCACCGCGGCGTACATTTTCTTTCTCAGCTTGCCACGACGGAACACGACCGTGCGCGCGAAGCCGTAAGGAGCTTTATCAACGCGCGAGACACCAGAGAGATTATTTTCGTCCGCGGCACGACGGAAGCCATCAACCTCGTTGCGCAAACTTACGGGCGGGCGAATGTTGGTCCTGGCGACGAAGTGCTCATTACGGCCATGGAGCACCACTCGAACATCGTTCCCTGGCAGCTGCTCTGCGAGGAAAAAGGCGCCAAGCTGCGAGTTGCTCCGATCAATGACGACGGCGAGCTTCTACTCGGGGAACTTAAGAAGCTCATCGGACCGCGCACGAAGATTTTCGCGCTCGCCCACGTGTCAAACGCGCTTGGAACTGTGAACCCGGTGCGGGAGATCATCAAATTCGCTCATGAGAAAAATGTCCCTGTTCTGATTGACGGCGCTCAGGCTGTGCCGCACATGAAGGTCGATGTGCAGGAGCTCGATGCGGACTTCTATACCCTTTCGAGCCATAAGGTGTTTGGCCCTATGGGAATTGGCGTTTTGTATGGAAGAGCTGAGCTGCTAGAGAAAATGCCGCCGTATCAGGGTGGCGGGGACATGATCAGCTCGGTAACGTTTGACAAGACGACCTATAACCGGCTTCCATTCAAATTCGAAGCAGGCACTCCGGACGTCGCTGGCGCTGTTGGTTTCCATGCCGCCATCGACTACCTGAACGAGATTGGAATGGATGCAATCGCAGAGTACGAACACGAGTTGCTCGCGTATGCAACGCAGAAGGTGTCAGGAATCCCTGGTGTGCGTCTGATCGGCACGGCAAGAGAAAAAGCCGGAGTGCTGTCGTTTGTTGTCGATGGTGTGCATCCCCACGACATCGGGACCATTCTCGATCAGGAAGGTATTGCCGTCCGCACCGGACATCACTGCGCGCAGCCCATCATGGAGCGCTTCGGAATTCCGGCAACCGCACGAGCTTCGCTTGCCTTTTACAACACCAAAGAAGAGGTCGATGCGCTCGCGAACGGCATCAAAAAGGTGCAAGAGGTTTTCGTCTAATGCCTGAGCTTCGCGATCTCTACCAGGAAATAATCCTCGATCACAGCAGGGCGCCGCGTAATTACCGGCAGCCCGCGTCAGCGAACCAGAAGGCGGAAGGATTTAATCCGCTTTGCGGCGACCACTTCACTGTGTATCTCGATGTCGAAAACGACTCAATCCGCGATGTGGGATTTCAGGGTTCCGGCTGCGCCATTTCGAAGGCATCGGCTTCGATGATGACTCAGGCCATCAAAGGCAAAAGCAAGGCGGAGGCACAAAAACTGTTCGATACTTTTCACAAGCTTGTAACCACTGGCGAGTCGAACGGCGACAAAGACAATCTAGGCAAGCTGGCAGTTTTTTCGGGCGTTTCGGAGTTCCCAGTACGCGTGAAATGCGCAACCCTTGCTTGGCATACGCTTCAGGCTGCCCTGGAAGGTAAAGAAGACACAGTTTCGACCGAGTAACCATGAGTACGAATCAAACAAATCTAGCCCGCACGGTTGAGGTGATAGAAATCCCCAGCGGTGTCGTAAGCACGCTCGGCGAAGGCACCCCAGTTCGCATCATGCAGTCGCGCGGCGACAGCTACACAGTCTGGACAGATTACGGCCAGATGTACCGCATTGACGGGAGAGATGCCGACGCCCTGGGCCTTCAGCCGATCTCGACGCCAGCCGAAGCAAAGGACGCGCGCGAGTTCAGCGATCAGATGGTCTGGGACGTCTTGAAAACTGTTTACGATCCCGAGATTCCGGTCAACATTGTCGATCTAGGTCTCATTTATTCATGCAAGATATCTCCTCTGGATGCGGATTCGCGAAAGGTCGACATTCAAATGTCGATGACTGCTCCTGGCTGCGGCATGGGCAACGTGCTCAAGGCTGATGTCGAAGGAAAAGTTGCGCGCCTCCCCTCCGTGAAAGAAGTTCACGTCGAAGTTGTCTTTGATCCTCCCTGGGACATGAGCCGCATGTCGGAGGCGGCACGACTGCAGCTGGGATTCTAAAACACAAAGAAGAAGTTCAGGCTTCGTGTACCTTCGTTGCCCTTCGGGGTTTACGAATTTTGAGCGCCCAGAAAATAGGCGCCGATTCGCAGGGCTGATTTGTAGGGATGGATCAGGGCCTCACGTAAAATCTCCGCATGGATTCGCTGCCGCTGCTGCTTGGGCACCGAGGAGTGCGTGGGCTGCGCTATCACGTCCGCGAGAACACGGTCGCGGCTTTCGAGCTCGCTTTGGAGCATGGTTGCGATGGGTTCGAGTTTGACGTTCGCTTGACCGCAGACGGCTGCGGGGTGGTGTGTCACAATCCAAGGTCAGGTGGAATCAACATTGCAAAAACCGCGGTGGCGCGCCTCAAGCGCCTGCCTCAACTGAAAGATGTTCTTGCGCGCTATGCGGACCGAGCATTCCTCGACATCGAGCTGAAGGTTCCCGGACTCGAGACTTGTTTGCTCAGCGCACTATCTGAGCATCCGCCGCGACGCGGATACGTTGTCTCGTCTTTTCTTCCTCAAGTGTTGCTCGACCTTAAAGCCCAAGACGAAGCTATTCCTCTCGGAATCATTTGTGAAACGCGGTACGAGTTGGCACGCTGTCCGGACCTGCCGGCCGAGTATGTTTTCGTCAAGGAATCGCTGATCAAACCTGAGCTGGTTCAGAAAGTACACGACAAAGGGCGGCGCCTGTTGGCTTGGACCGTGAATAACAAGCGGTCGATGGTTCGCCTGGCCGAAATGGGAGTGGACGGAATAATTTCCGATAAGGCTGACCTGCTGGTACAGACGCTCGGGCAGTTCGGCAAAATCGAAAGCATGAACCGAACAGAAACTGCTTGACTCGGCAAAAGAACGCTCATGAAGTTGTGGGCGACGCGTTACCTCGTCCATGCAGGACAGCAGCGATCCGATTACGAAGAACGTCCGGACCCTCGACTTTGCTGACAAATGCATCGGCCACACTCGCGCCTGCAGGCATTTCGTTTACTCCTGAAATCAGGACCACCGGCAGCTTGGGACGTTGCGACTTAATCTGTTGCGCGAGCTCAGCTCCGCTCATGCCTGGCATCAGGTGGTCGGACAAGACGAGATCTACGACGCGAGAGGCAAGGATCTCCAAAGCCTCTTGCCCGGACCGGGCTGTTATCACCTCGTATCCAGCTTTTTCCAGCACCAGTTTTCGCAAAACCAGGGGATTGCTCTCGTCATCTACGCACAAAATCGTAGGTCTGCGTTCTGGCATAAGGTACGAGCTGCGAAGTTCATTATGCTACCAGAGCTGCAGCAATCTCCGGGGTCTCGGAGGTCGATAGCGTTGGAATGAAAACTGAAAAACAGGTCGCGCTCCCCTGAGCGTTGTATATGCTGCGGAACCGTATTGTGCCTTCGTATTTCTGAACGATGCCTTTACTGATCCAAAGGCCGAGGCCGGTCCCTTTCGCATCCTTGGTGCTGAAGAAGGGCTCGAAAATTTTTTTCGCGTGCTCGGGGCAAATGCCAGTGCCCGTATCGCAAATTGATGCCCGTACGCCAGACCGTCCGGTTCTCCGGTCCTTGGATTTGCTCAGACGCACCCGTAGACGGCCACCTGAAGGCATCGCTTGAATCGCATTGCCGATGAGATTCAAGAACACCTGCTTCAGTTCGACGGGATAACCCTGGACCTTCCCGGTTGTTTCAATGCGCCTCTCGATCGTGATGCCGTTCATCTGGAGGCGGCGTGCTTGCAACTCGATAACGTTCTCGAGAACTTCCGCGAGAGAGACCGCAACTACCTGTTGGGATTCGCGGTAAAAACTGAGCGTTTGTTTCGTAATGTGCGCCACCCGGGCCAATTCCTCCTCGGCGAGCTTTGAATAGTAGCGGGCTTCCTCGTCCAGCGATGGATGATCACGCAAGAGATAAAAAGCGTTAGAAATTGCTTCTAGAGGATTATTGATTTCATGAGCGATGATACCCGCCAGGCGTCCCATTGCGGCGAATCGCTCCGATTTCACCAGAGCTTCCTCTGCCAGCTTGCGGTCGGTGATGTCGGTGTTGGTGCCGAACCAGCGAACTATTTTGCCGTTGACGTCGCGAATAGGAACGGCGCGGGAGAGATACCAGCGATAGCTCCCGTCTTTGCCGCGAATAGCGAAGGTATCTTCCCATGGTTCGCCTGTCGACCACGCGCGTTCGATCCCAGCAACAACTTGCTCGACGTGATCGGGATGGATGAGTTCTTTCCATTCCCAGCCGTTTACAGCCTCTGAAGTGGCGCCTGTGTAGTCATACCAGCGCTGGTTGTACCAGAAGACTGAGCCGTCTGGATTTGCCATCCACGCCAATTGTGGAATGCAATTGGCCAGGGAGCGGAATTGGCTTTCACTCTCGCGTAGCTCTTCGGTCCGTTCGGCTACGCGTTGCTCCAGTTCGCGATTCAGCTTTTCGAGTTGCTGCGTTTTTCGATAGAGTTCGGCGAATACCGTGACCTTGGCACGCAGCAATTCCGGAATGACGGGGACGGAAATGTAATCCACCGCGCCACGCTCGTAGCCTTTAATGCGATCCACGTCGGTCAGGTGGACGGCCGAAATGAAGATGATCGCGGTCTTCTGGAAACGGGGATGCTCGCGGATCATGTCGGCGAGCTGAAACCCGTCAATATCGGGCATGCTCACGTCCATCAGCACGACCGCGATGTCAGTCTTAAGCAAGTACTCAAGCGCCTCGCGCCCTGAGTTTGCCTTCAGCAGGTTCTCTCCCAGTGGCCCAAGGATCGCCTCGTAGCTCAGCAGCTTCCCTGGCTGATCATCCACCATCAGGATGTTGACCGGCATCGGTGTGCTCATTCAGTTCCCCTCGGCATTATCGATGTAACCACATGCGCAGCGCAGAAAGCAGCTGCTCTGTGTTCACTGGTTTCGCGAGATATTCCGATGCCCCGGCTTCCAGACATTTTTCGCGATCACCCTTCATGGCTTTTGCAGTCAAGGCGATGATAGGCAAGCGCCGGAAAGACGGATTTTGCCGGATCACCTGCATCGTCTCGTAGCCATCCATCTCGGGCATCATGATGTCCATGAGAACGATGGCGACGTCTGTAGTTGATTCGAGCGTCTCTATCGCTTCACGTCCTGTGCCCGCGGTCAGGACTTTCATTCCCCGCCGCTCGAGAACGCTGCTCAGCGCGAAAATGTTGCGCACGTCGTCGTCGACGATGAGCACCTTGCGGCCGACCAGGGCTTCGTCGGATCGGTGCAGCCGGTCGAGCATGCGCTGTTTCTCGACAGGCAAATCCGCGACCACGCGGTGCAGGAAGAGCGCAGTTTCGTCAAGCAGGCGTTCGGGCGATTCCACACCTTTCACAACCACGCTGCGTGCCAAAGTGTGCAGCTGAGCGTCTTCTTCGGGCGATAACTCTTTCCCGGTGAAGACAACGACTGGCAGATCGGTCAATGCTGGAGTGTCCTTCAATTTTTCGAGCACATCGAAGCCGCTCATGTCCGGGAGCCGTAGGTCGAGAACGACGCAATCGTAGCCATTCTTCGTCATCTCCTGGAGCGCTTCGGTTCCGGTCCCGATGGTGGTGACATCGATATCGTCATAACCCAGCAACTCACGAATACTGAGCTGCTCGGCGGGATTGTCTTCCACCACAAGCAATCTCTTGCGGCGTGGGGAAGCGTACTCCTTGATTCGCGAGAGCGCCTGCTCAATCGCCTCGGGACTGGTTGGCTTGGTGACGAATGCAAAAGCGCCACGAGCGAGGCCGTGGTGGCGGTCTTCGTCGAGAGTAAGCATTTGAACCGGAATGTGGCGAGTTGCTGGATCCTGCTTAAGGTGGTTTAGCACCGTCCAGCCCAACATATCGGGCAGAAACACGTCGAGAGACACTGCACTTGGTTTGTATTCACGCGCTAAGGCGAGGGCTTCCGCGCCACGCATTGCGATGAGGACTTTGAACCCTTTGTCCCGGGCAAGGTCGCAAAGGATTCGGGCGTAGTGCGGATCGTCCTCTACGACGAGCAGCACGGTATCGCCAGGCTGAAGGTTCTCGCGATCGTCGGCGATGTGCTCCACCGGATGCTCGGTGACTTTGATTGCCGATAACTGAAGCGGAGCAGTGGAAGAGGAAATGCCTTCCGGCTGCGTACGCGCGGTCGCAGATGGCCCCATATAAGTTTGGGGCAGATATAGGGTGAACGTGCTGCCCTTGCCGGGAGTGCTACGCAGCTGAATCTCACCTCCGAGCAGACTGGCCAATTCGCGGCTGATAGCCAGGCCGAGACCAGTGCCTCCGTACTTGCGGCTGGTACCGGCGTCTGCCTGCTGAAAGGCCTCAAAGATGATGCGTTGTTTGTCGGCAGGGATTCCGATACCCGTGTCTGAGACCTCGAAGGCTACAACAGATGCAGCCTTCGAAAGGATCGGATGGTCCTCCCCCCAACCGCTCGGCGCGAGTGCCACCGATAGCCGCACACCTCCTTGTTCAGTGAACTTGAAGGCGTTCGAAAGCAGGTTTTTGAGCACCTGCTGCAGGCGCTTCGAATCGGTAACCATGCTTCGAGCCAACTGCGAGTCAGTGTGGACACCGAAGGAGAGCCGCTTGTTTTCGGCCTCATGACGAAACGGACGCGCAACTGAGTCCAGCAGGTTCGAGAAGAAGACCTCTTCGGCTTCGACGGAGACGGTGCCGGATTCGATTTTTGAGAGGTCCAGAATATCGCTGATGAGGTTAAGTAGGTCGGTTCCCGCACCGTGGATCGTGCGCGCGAACTCGACTTGCTTTGGCGTTAAGTTTCCATCGGGGTTGTCAGTGAGCTGCTGGCCGAGAACCAAAATGCTGTTCAGCGGTGTACGCAGCTCGTGCGACATGTTTGCAAGGAACTCTGATTTGTACTTCGAGGTGAGCGCCAGCTCTTTTGCCTTCTCTTCCAAAGCGCGGCGGGCTTGCTCGATTTCCTGGTTTTTTCTCTCGACTTCAACGTTCTGTTCGGCGAGCTGCTGAGCCTTCTGAGCGAGCTGCTCGTTGGTCTGCTGCAATTCTTTCTGCTGCGCTTGCAGTTCGGCAGCCAACTGCTGCGACTGCTTGAGCAGGCCCTCGGTTTGCATTGTGGCTTCGATACTGTTGAGCACAATGCCGATGCTGGCAGTTAGCTGCTCAAGAAATGCCAAGTGCGACGCCGTGAATACACTCAGAGACGCCAATTCGATAACCGCCTTGACGCGGTCCTCAAACAGGATTGGCAAGACGATGACGTTACGTGGCACGGCCTCGATCAAGCCAGAGCGGATGGTGATCGCCCGGTCCTGCGGCAAATCGCTGATCAACATGCGGCGCTTTTCAAGAGCGCACTGACCGATCAGGCCTTCGCCGAGTTTCAGATGGCGGAGATGGCCGTCCTGGCCATCCCCAGCGAAAGCCGAAAGCAATACCATGCCGGCCGAATCTTCCGATTCCATCTGGTAGATGACGCCTTGCTGCGCATTGACCAGCGGCGCAAGCTCCGACAGCAACATCCGGCCGACGGTTCCCAGGTCGCGCTGGCCCTGCAACATTCCGGTGAAACGTGCGAGGTTGGTCTTGAGCCAATCCTGCTCGGTGTTGCGCTCCGTTGTGAGACGGAGGTTGTTGATCATGGTGTTGATGTTGTCTTTGAGTTCGGCGACTTCTCCGCGAGCTTCGACCTGAATGGACCGCGTGAGATCACCCTTTGTGACGGCGGTTGCGACTTCGGCAATCGCCCGGACCTGGTTCGTAAGATTGTCGGCCAGCAAATTCACGTTGCCGGTCAGGTCTTTCCAGGTGCCGGCCGCGCCAGGGACATTGGCTTGTCCGCCGAGTCGGCCTTCCACGCCAACTTCGCGCGCCACAGTTGTGACCTGATCGGCAAAGGTGGCGAGCGTATCGGTCATGTTGTTGATCGTTTCTGCGAGAGCGGCAACTTCGCCCTTGGCATTTACTCTCAACTTCTGCTTGAGATCGCCGTTGGCCACAGCCGTAACGACCTTCACGATTCCGCGCACCTGCTCGGTCAGGTTTGCAGCCATGACGTTGACGTTATCGGTGAGATCTTTCCAGGTGCCGGCCACGTCTGGCACCTGGGCTTGTCCACCGAGTTTGCCATCGGTTCCGACTTCTCTAGCTACGCGCGTCACTTCGGCAGCGAAGGCGTTGAGCTGATCGACCATGGTGTTGATGGTGTTCTTCAGCTCGAGAATTTCGCCTTTCACATCGACGGTAATCTTGCGTGACAAGTCACCGCGAGCGACTGCGGTTGTAACTTCAGCGATGTTTCGCACTTGCGCCGTGAGATTGCCTGCCATGGAGTTGACGGAGTCGGTCAAGTCCTTCCAGGTTCCGGCAACGCCTGGGACGTTGGCCTGGCCGCCGAGGCGACCTTCTGAGCCGACTTCGCGGGCAACGCGGGTCACTTCGCCCGCGAAAGCGTTGAGCTGATCGACCATCGTGTTGATGGTTTCTTTAAGCAGCAGAATTTCTCCGCTGACGTTGACGGTGATTTTTTTCGATAAGTCGCCGTTCGCGATTGCGGTCGAGACTTCGGCGATGTTTCGCACCTGCCCAGTGAGATTGCTGGCCATCGAGTTTACCGAATCGGTGAGGTCCTTCCACGTTCCGCCGACACCGGGCACGAGAGCCTGACCGCCGAGCTTTCCGTCCGTACCGACTTCGCGGGCCACACGCGTAACTTCGGAAGCAAATGAGCGGAGCTGGTCGACCATCGTGTTTAGCGTTTCTTTGAGCTGGAGGATTTCGCCCTTGACGTCGACCGTGATCTTGCGTGAAAGGTCGCCACGAGCTACGGCCGTCGCCACTTCGGCGATGTTCCGCACTTGCGAAGTGAGATTTCCGGCCATGAAGTTTACGTTATCAGTAAGGTCTTTCCAGGTTCCGGCGACGCCCGGGACCTGCGCCTGTCCTCCGAGTTTGCCTTCGGTACCCACTTCGCGAGCCACGCGGGTGACTTCGCCGGCGAACGCATTGAGCTGATCCACCATCGTGTTGATGGTGTTTTTGAGTTCGAGAATTTCGCCCTTCACATCGACCGTGATTTTGCGCGAGAGATCGCCGCGAGCCACAGCGGTTGTGACTTCAGCGATGTTTCGAACCTGCGCAGTCAAATTACCGGCCATCGAGTTGACCGAATCGGTCAAGTCTTTCCACGTTCCGGCGACACCGGGCACGTTCGCCTGACCACCGAGACGGCCTTCCGATCCCACTTCGCGAGCGACGCGGGTGACTTCGCCGGCGAAGCGGTTCAGCTGGTCAACCATCGTGTTAAGCGTTTCTTTGAGCTGGAGAATTTCGCCTCGTACGTCGACGGTAATCTTTCGTGAAAGGTCGCCGTTTGCGATGGCAGTCGCCACTTCAGCGATGTTTCGCACCTGGGCCGTCAGGTTTCCGGCCATGAAGTTCACGTTGTCGGTCAAGTCTTTCCAGGTCCCGGCAACGCCGGTCACCTGCGCCTGCCCGCCAAGCTTCCCTTCGGTTCCCACTTCGCGAGCCACGCGCGTTACTTCGCCAGCGAACGCATTCAACTGATCGACCATCGTGTTGATGGTCTCTTTGAGTTCGAGAATTTCACCCTTTACGTCGACCGTGATCTTGCGAGAGAGGTCACCACGAGCGACCGCGGTCGTAACTTCCGCGATATTTCGTACCTGCGCGGTTAAGTTGCCGGCCATCGCATTGACTGAATCGGTGAGGTCCTTCCAGGTACCTGCAACGCCCGGAACCACCGCCTGCCCTCCGAGTTTGCCGTCGGTTCCGACTTCGCGGGCCACCCGCGTCACTTCGGAGGCAAACGATCGCAGCTGCTCGACCATCGTGTTGATGGCTTCCTTCAGCTGCAAAATTTCGCCGCGCACGTCGACTGTGATCTTGCGGGACAAATCGCCACTGGCAACAGCGTTGGTGACTTCGGCAATATTTCGCACCTGTCCAGTCAGGTTGCTGGCCATGGAGTTGACCGAATCCGTAAGGTCCTTCCAGGTTCCGGCGACACCGGGTACCACAGCTTGACCGCCGAGTTTTCCGTCGGTTCCGACTTCGCGGGCCACTCGCGTCACTTCTGACGTAAAAACGCTAAGCTGCTGAATCATGCGGTTGACGATGTCAGCGGAGCGGAGGAATTCGCCTTCCAATGGGCGACCGTCAACGTCGAGTCGCACGGTCTGCGTGAGATTTCCCTGCGCTACGGCGGCAATTGCACGCGTGACTTCTGTCGTCGGTCGCAGCAGGTCCTCGACCAGAGTGTTGACCGAAACTTCCATTTGTCCCCAGGCACCGCGGGACTCGTGAAATTTTGTTCGCTCGCGGGTGCGGCCTTCTTTACCTACAACTTGCCCAACGCGCTGCAGCTCCTCTGCCATCTGCTGATTGGCGGCGACAATCTCGTTGAACGTGTCAGCGATTTTGCCGGCGAGCCCGGTCCATGAGCCCGGAAGGCGCACAGAAAAATTGCCATCGCGCATTGTTTGCAGCGCGCCAAGGACGATGCTGAGATCAGCCGCCGGGGGTTCTGGGGCTGTTATCGCTGTCCCGTTACCCGAGTTATGAGGTTTCGGAGCCGTGTTCGCCGTGGCAACCGGGGTTTGAGAGTTCTTCTTCATAACTTCCTACCTGTTTGTGAAAGAGCACCAATGAGACGAGGGAGTACGTTCGCCTTTAAGGCGATGATCCGGCTAGTACGGAATGGTGCTAAGCAGCACACGCTGAATTTGGGGGACACGAACGATGGGTCTTGCTTCCCCGCCACGAGCAGAGTGACTCGTTTGGATATTGGTATCACGTATGTTGGCGTAAGTGCTCTACAGTGTTTACTGTAGGCTTCCTGGCGGCGATCGGGTCTCAAGTTCAACCGGAACTGTTATATTTCCCCATTCAATAGGTGGCATTCTCATGATCAGGAGGCACTTATGTGTTGTTCGAGAGTCGAGCGGAGCGCTGTGCGAGGTCGCCGTCGGCAGTTATTGAATGCGTCGGCATTAGCCCTTTTAATTTCGCTCACCATTCTACGTTCTTCTGTGGCGCAAACCGACTATCAGCCTTCACCAGAGAACCTGAAAGCCCGCCAGGAATATCAAGATGCCAAATTCGGCATGTTCATACATTGGGGCGTGTACAGCGTCTTGGGCGATGGAGAATGGGTCTTTCATAACCGGAAGTTGACGCTGGATGAATACAACCGGCTGCCAAACTTCTTCGATCCTGAGAAGTTCGACGCCCGCGCCTGGGTAGCCCTCGCTAAGGCCGCCGGAATGAAGTACATCACCATTACATCGCGCCATCACGATGGCTTCGCGATGTTTGACTCGAAGGTGTCAGATTGGAACATTGTTAAGCGCACGCCATATAAAAAGGATCCGCTAAAAATGCTGGCTGACGAGTGCCATCGGCAGGGCATAAAGCTCTTCTTCTATTATTCGCAACTTGATTGGCATAACCCTGACTACTATCCGCGCGGAGTTACATCATGGAACAACGGCCGACCAGATCGCGGCGACTGGAACGCGTATCTCGACGACTATATGGATGGGCAACTCACGGAGTTGCTGACCAACTATGGTCCGATTGGCGGAATCTGGTTTGACGGGATGTGGGACAAACCGGATGCGGATTGGCACCTGCAAAAGACCTATGAGTTAATTCATCGATTGCAGCCGGCCGCGCTGATTATTCCGAATCATCACCAGACACCGCGAGCGGGCGAAGACGTGCAGACGTTCGAAAAAGACTTGCCCGGGAGGAACACTGCTGGGTTCAATACGACGTACATCAGCGATCAGATTCCACTCGAAACCTCCCAGACGATCAATGGTTCCTGGGGGTTCAACATCGGCGATGACAAGTACAAGAGTGTCGATCAATTGGAAGAGTTCCTGGTTCGCGCGGCGGGAAACAATGCGAATCTGCTGCTGAATATCGGTCCCCTGCCGAACGGCGAAATTCAAGAGGAATTTACGTCACGGCTGCACACGATTGGTGAGTGGCTCGCGCGCAACGGCGATTCCATCTACGGAACGCGCGGCGGTCCACTTTCCCCGGCAGACTGGGGTGTCACCACCCACAAGGAAAACAAAATCTACGTCCATGTTTTGCATTGGAATTCGCCTCTGCTTGCTGTGGGTCCGATCTCGGGGAAAATTACGGGTGCGCGATCATTTCCTGTGGGTCCTGCCGTTCAGTTCACGCAAAACGCGGACGGTGTGGTTTTGAAAATCCCGGAGGGAAAGCCTGGCGAAGTTGATCGGATAGTGGTATTGGAACTGGCTGAAGCCAAGTGACCTCACTGTCAGCATTTGGTTTGTTTGCCGTAACCGCAATGTTAGTGACCTACGCGCTCGAAAACCGCAGCACGTGGTACATCCTGGCGTTTGCTTTTGCGTGTGCCCTGGGCTCGGCATACGGCTTTCTGCAAGGCGCTTGGCCGTTCGGGATTGTAGAAGCTGTGTGGTCGGGAGTTGCTGTGCGGAGGTGGGTTATCGCGCGGCGCGCCCTAGTCGGAACGAGCCATCGCTGACCTCAGTCCTCGACACAAACAACAAAGTAGTAGGAATGCATTATTGACCCTGCGTTGCAATTCCTCGACACTCCTCAAACACCCTAAGTAGGTACGCTTCGCGGACGTGGGTAATTGACTGAAGTTCCCTCAAGAAAATGTGCGTTCCTGCTTAGACCTAACAAATACGAACTGGGAGATGTCATGAAGTCGATTTTTTCGACCTGGGCACTTGTGGCAACACTTCTGTTGAGTAACCTCGCACTAGCACAGCAAGGTCAAAGTGCGACGCGTTCGCTTGAGTCACAACTTCAGCCAATGCCGCCGGTGAATGCGTCGCCTGCCCCCCAAACGCCGGCTCCCGCAGCCGCGAAGCCTGACAAGCACAAGATTGGCCCTCTCGACCTTTCGATCAATTGGCGGACGCGAACCGAGGGTTGGGACTGGTTCCAGGGCAACACCGGAAACAATGAGTATCCATTTTTCGACTCGTTGTTCCGCATCGGCATTGGGCAAACCCGCGAGCGCCTCGACTGGTTCGTGGAGGGCGCGACGGCTTCCATTCTCGGTCTCCCCAACGACGCTGTGGTTCCAGCGCCGCAGGGGCAACTCGGTTTAGGCGGAAGCTACTACGCTGCCAACAGCAACCAGGTGAATAACACCGGCGGGTTCCTGAAACAGGCCTTTGTCAACTTCAAACATCTTGGCCGCTCGAATGTGAAGCTGGGGCGCTTCGAATTCTTCGATGGTATGGAAGTTAAGCCGCAGGACCCGATGCTGGCAAGCATCGTACAAACGCGAATTGCGAACCGGTTGATATCAAACTTCGCCTTCGCAGCCGTACAACGCTCATACGATGGCGGCCAGTTTTCGTGGAATTCCGGGCCGAACAACATCACGTTCTTCGGGGCGCGTCCCACGCAGGGAGTGCTGCAGGTTGATGGCATGAAAGAACTCGATACCGAAATTTACTATGGATCCTTCAATCGCGCCGTGAAAACGCCGCATGGAGCAGGCGCATTTCGCGCGTTTGCAATGGGCTATGTTGACGATCGCAACACCATCCTGAAGACGGACAATCGTCCTGCTCCGGTGCGAACGGCTGATCTTGGGAAAGTTGAGATTGCGACCTACGGTGCGAACTATGCGCAGGTAATCAAGACGCAAACTTCCGGCAACTTCGACTTTTTAGTTTGGGGTGCTTTGCAAACGGGCTCATGGGGAGCTCTGACGCAGCGTGCTGGGGCCTTTGTCGGTGAGGCGGGGTGGCAAGTGCCGGTCAAGGTGCTCAAGCCCTGGTTAAGCCTGGGATATTCGTACGGCAGCGGCGATGGCAACGTGCAGGATGGAACGCACGGCACCTTTTTCCAGGTGCTGACGACGCCCCGCGCATTCGCCCGTTTCCCGTTTTACAACATGATGAACAACGAGGACGCTTATGCCACGCTGAACCTCAAGCCGTGGTCGAAGCTCGCATTGCGCAGCGAAGCTCATGCGTTACGGCTGGCCAACTCGGCCGATCTCTGGTACTCCGGCGGCGGGGAGTTCGCGCCGAAAACCTTCGGCTACACGGGACGTCCGAGCGGAGGCAAGCAGGGGCTGGCGAATGTCTGGGACATCAGTGGCGATTATCAGGTCAACAAATATTTCTCCGCGACGCTCTACTATGCGCACGCGTGGGGAAAAGGTGTAATCGAGAACATCTATCCGAGAAGTGCGAATGGGCAGTTAGCATTCCTGGAAACGAATTTTCATTTCTAGGAGCGAGGGGCGTTGGCGGTTGATGACGTAATCACCGATCACCAGCGAATTCAGAAAGGGGTGAAGAACACATGGCCGCAAGAAGTGCTGAAGGCAACCTGCTCACGAATCAGGAAAAGATTTTGGCAAACCAGAAAAGCATCCTTGCCAATCAGAGAAAGCTGGAAACCGTCGTGAGGAACCAGACAGCGATCCTGCGCAATCAAGCGAAATTGGACGAAATCCTGGCCAATCAGAAGGCTATACTCAGGAACCAAAAGCGGATTTTATCGAAATAGCGGTTTATGCCTAGTACAAACCTATTATTGACCCCGTTGATCGCAGGTGTAAGTTAATGAAATCTCGTGTTTGAGGAGGGATTCGTGGCGATTGCGACCCCGAATTTGCATGCGCTAGACGAGACACGCGTAAAGCCGAGTTTTTACGAGAAGCTGAATACAAAGTGGCACAAGCCCGCCCTGCAATTTTTCATGCTCATCGTAGTTGCGCACTGGGGTGAGCACCTTTTTCAGGCTTACCAGATTTACGTCATGCATTGGCCGCGCCCGAAGGCGCTCGGCATGCTGGGCCTGCTCTATCCTTGGCTGATCCAGACCGAAGCGTTGCACTATGGCTACGCTCTGATCATGTTGATCGGAATCTGGACGCTGCGCAAGGGTTTCACCGGCCTTTCACTAAAGTGGTGGACGGTTGCGCTGTACATCCAGTTCTGGCATCACATTGAGCACGCTTTGCTGCAATATCAGGCTTTGACGCACCATTTCCTGTTCCACAAGCCCGTGCCAACGAGCATTTTGCAGCTTTGGTTTCCACGGGTGGAGCTTCACCTTTTCTACAATACAATCGTGTTCGTCCCGATGGTGATCGGCATGTACTATCACATGTTCCCGCCAGAGGGAGAAATGCAGCATGCGAAGTGCAATTGTGCCTGGCATCCGAGAGAGTTGCCGAGCTCTGCCGCAGCGTAGTTCAGGACGCAATCAGCGCCGACCTAGTTTGGGGATGGATCAGTTTGAGTGTTCACGACGAGAACCGGCGAGCAGTCGCTGGTTCTCGAAATGTTTTGCGGGCTTCCTGCTAGTCACCGTTTGCATAGTTCTTGTTGCCTGCCATCGGACCTCGGCCTCAGCTTCCACGACAATGATGAGCTATGAGATCGCGCCGACCCCCGCGAGGGTAGGACTAACCGAGATCACGGTGATCCTGAAGGATGCCGCATCGAAACCTGTGACAGCAGCTCACGTGACCTTGGAAGCTGATATGGCGCATCCCGGAATGACCCCGATTTTCACTGAAACGAAGGAGAGTGTTCCGGGAAGCTATGCGGGAAAATTGAGTTTCAATATGCCAGGCGACTGGGCGATTTTGGTTCACGCCACACTCGCCGACGGTACGAAGTTAGAACGCCAGATTGACATAAAGGGAATCGAAGCAAGGTAGTGGCGAGTAATTCTTACAGTACGGCACTCGAAGTTGGTGACCAGCCCGAGTTTGATTTGTTGCGGCTTTCTGGGATTGGAGCGCTCCTGCGGTGGCGGCATTCACGAACGCTGCTCCAGATTCCCCTATTTGTGCTGAGCGTCGTCATGATCTTGCACGGTCTGTTCGGGCCCACGCTGGCGCCGAAAAATCTGGCGACGACTCTGACTTGGCTGCATTTTCGTGGATTGCTCGTGCTCGTGATACTTGCGGCAGGAAACTTCTTTTGCCTGGCGTGTCCGTTCATGCTTGTTCGGAACGCCGCGCGGAAGCTGGTTCACCCGCGCTGGAACTGGCCGCGAGCACTTCGCAACAAATGGTTGTCGATTACTTTCTTCGTAGCAATTCTTTTTGCCTACGAACTGTTTCATCTGTGGTCATCGCCTTGGTGGACGGCCTGGCTGATTGTCGGATATTTCGGCGCAGTGCTGATCGTTGACGGCTTGTTCAAGCACGCAACGTTTTGTAAGTTTGTTTGCCCGCTTGGTCAATTCAACTTTGCCGCGTCGCTGGTTTCGCCGCTTGAAGTTAAAGTCCGTGATCACGAGGTCTGTGCAACCTGCGGAACAAAGGATTGCATTCGCGGGCAACGTGCTCCCAATTCAGGTTTAGTGACAATCCAGCGCGGCTGCGAACTGGCGCTTTTTCAGCCCCTGAAGGCTGGCAACATGGACTGCACCTTTTGCCTTGACTGCGTTCACGCCTGTCCGCACGACAATATCGGGATCATGAGCCGGCTGCCTGCGAGCGAGTTGATGGGCAATCCTTTCCGGTCTGGCATTGGGCTTTTCTCGCGTCGAAGGGATCTGGCCGCGTTGGCGATTGTGTTCACATTCGGCGCGCTGGTGAACGCCTTTGGGATGGTGAGCCCAGTTTATGTGGTTGAACGCTGGCTCGCAGCACTGATGCATGTGAGCGAGCGGGCTCCGGTGTTGGCCGTGATTTTTGCGGTTTTCCTGATTATCGAGCCGTTTGTGCTGTTGGGACTGGCGGCATGGCTGACGCGAATTTTTGCCGGTAGCAATCATCGGTTGCTCCCAATGGCCGTACGTCATAGCTATGCGCTTGTGCCGCTTGGCTTTGGCATGTGGCTGGCGCACTATGGATTTCATTTTTTCACCGGTCTGCTGACGATAATTCCTGTGAGCCAGAGTGCCTTGGCGAATTTGGGATGGAACTTTCTCGGTGAACCGCGCTGGATGTGGACCGGCATTCCCGTGCGGTTCGTGCAGCCAATAGAGCTATGCTTCATTGGCCTTGGCTTTGTCGGATCACTTCTGGTTACGCGCCGTCTGGCAGAAGATGATTGCGCGACTCATCCGATGCGGGCTTTCCTTCCCTGGGCCGCGGTTTGTGTTTTGATCTGTGCGGCATCGGTGTGGCTGATTTTTCAACCGATGGAAATGCGCGCAACATTCATGATGAGCTGAGGAAGGAAGTGCTGGCTGGCAGCAATGACTGTGTGGCGCGGACATTCTTGTCCGCGAACTTAAAAGGCGGAATGTTCAATTTGCAAAAATTCGGAACGCACGCGTACGCGGGACTATTAGCCATCCTGTGCCTATTGCTTTCCTCCGCTGCTTACGCGCACAACGGCCCACCTTTTCCAATTGTTGAGAAGAGACATGTGGGGCCCTTCGTCATCGATCTATGGACGCATCCCGACTTGGGCTACGGAACTTTTTTCGTTATTGTCGATCCCGCGCCGGGCGCAACGATCCCGAGCGATTTAAAGGTGCAGGTCTCGGTACAACCAGAGACCGGCAGGCTTCCGGAAAAGACTTACGACATGTGGCGCGATTCTGTTCGTGACCACGTGCAGTTCGACAATAATCGCGTCGAGTTTGATCAGCAGGAATTTTGGCGTGTGCGCCTGGTACTGCAAAGTTCCGCAGGCGGCGGAGAAGTGTTGTCGCGCGTTGAGCCAACGCCCACCGGACTGGGCAAATGGGACCTGTTGTTTTATGCTCTACCGTTTCTGTTCGTTGCATTTATGTGGTATCGCGGCATCTCGCGCAGGAAAAAACAAATCAGGAGAAACGCTGCGAGAACTCCCACCGTATCACCGAAGGTTGCTGCAGTGCCGCCGCCGAACGGCCAAACGGTCGCAGGTCCGGCTCAAGGGGAAACGGCACACAGATGAGATCAACCACAAATGAAAGTTAATATTGCGAAGCCTCTCCAGTCTGTTCGCCGCAATCGCCTCGCCCGTGTTTCAGTTGCGCTTGCGACAGTGGCATCCTTTCTTGCCGGATGCTCGAGGTCAAAGGTACCAACCAAAGGTTCGCCCGAGTATGCCAATGCCGCACGGACCTTTTACGTCGGACTCGCGGCCCTGCAAGTTGGCAACGATGTTCGAGCGGACCAGGAGCTTGCTTCGTTCGTAAAACTGGCTCCCGGAGAGGCCGCCGGCTGGGCCAATTGGGGTGTCTTGGCTTTGCGGCAGCGAAACTATGACAGTGCTGCGCAAAGGCTGGAACAGGCAGGCAAACTGGCGCCCAAAAACGATCACATCGAAAACCTCATGGGACTGCTGGAGAGCGATCGAGGGAACGCTGACGCGGCGATTGCACATCTGCGCCAAGCGGTGGAACTAAACCCGCAGAACCTGCGCGCGGCATATCAGCTGGCGCAGGAACTTGAACGGCAGGGCGGCGCGAACAGCGACGCCGAATTTCGCAAGACTGTCGAGAGCATCCTGAAGGCGCAGCCCAACAACTTGGCGGCTCTTCTCGAATTGGCCCGCGTGACCGCGAAGCAAGGGGACCAGAACACGGTGCGGTCCACGGTGGCGCAAGTGGCGGCGCAATCGGCGAACTGGCCGCCGGAGGTCAAGCAACAGCTTGCAGCGTTACAAACCGCGGCTAACACTTCCGATGCACGTGCCGCGGCTACCAGAACAGTCTTCTTGCGAAACACCCTGATGCGCATTCCCGAGTACAGGCAAAGTTTGTTTGAGATAAAAGCGCCGCCAGGAGATGAGGCTGAGCCGCTGACTCACTTTGTACGTATGGAATCGCCATCTTTCACTATCGCACCGACAGACACGGCGCTTTCTTTCAGTGCAGAACCGCTTGGAGGCGATGCCGGACACTCGAATTGGGTGGGAGCAATTTCGCTAGGGAGCAGTGGCGCGCCGGTTATCGCGCACGCAGATGGCCGCATCTTGCATTTGGCATCTGGAGCCAATGTAGCATTTCCGGGAGGACCTACGAATACGGCCCCTTCGCCTGAAGGCGTCCTCGGCGTCGACTTCAATTATGACTTCAAGACCGATCTGGTGCTGGCAGGTGTCGGCGGCGTTCGTTTTTTTCGTCAAGACGACCCGAGCAAATTTACTGACGTTACGGCGGCGACGAAACTGCCTAAAGATGTGCTCAACGCGAAATATTCCGGTGCATGGGCAGTCGATATTGAGGCCGACGGCGACCTCGATATCGCACTCGGTGTTGCTGCGGGCCTGCCGACAGTTCTGAGAAATAACGGTGATGGTACGTTTACTGCCATTCACCCATTCGCTGAAGCCTCGGGCATGCGGGCACTCGGCTGGGTTGACCTCGATGGCGACGGCAATCCTGATGCCGCGGTCATCGATGGTGCGGGGAGGCTGCATATCTTCATCAACGAGCGCCAGGGGCAATTTGCGGAACGCGCTCTGCCCGGGACGCTACCGACGATAAAAGCGATCGCAGTAGCCGATGCGAACGGAGATGGTGTTCTCGACCTGGTGGCAGTGCAAGCCGATGGAGCTATTGTTCGCATCTCTTCGAACAATAATCGCCAGGGCTGGGAGATTGCGCAGATACTGAGCGTGCCCAACACGGGCAACTTTCTTAATCCTGATCTCCGGCTCTACGTTGCGGATCTCGATAACAATGGTGCGTTGGATTTAATTCTGTCCCAGGTGTCGCCTGCTCCAAGTGCCAGCGGAGCGATGATCTGGCTTGGCGGCGAGAAGAACACATTCACGTTGCTCAACCAATCTGCTGGAGTCGCGGAAGTTTTTGCTGCGGCCGACGTCAATGCTGACGGGCGATTGGATCTTCTCGGGCTTTCGGCGGAAGGTCAGCCTATTCGCGCGATCAACCATGGGACAAAAAACTATCACTGGCAGATTGTGCGTCCACACGCCGCGCAATCAGCCGGCGATCAGCGCATTAACCCTTTTGGGGTGGGCGGTGAGATTGAGGTTCGCTCAGGTTTGCAAGTACAGAAGCAGCCGATCACGGGTCCTCAGCTCCATTTTGGATTAGGAGAGCAAAGCAGCGCTGATGTGATCCGTGTGGTCTGGCCGAATGGCAGCGTGCGCGCCGAGTTTGACGTGAAAGCCGATCAGGAGGTCGTGACCGAGCAGCGGCTGAAGGGCTCGTGCCCGTTCCTCTTTGCTTACAACGGCAAGTCGGTCGAATTTGTGAAGGATGCCGTTCCATGGAGTTCCGCGATTGGCCTGCGCATCAACACGATCGGCACAGCGCGGGTAGAAGCGACCGAAGAATGGTACAAAATCCGCGGCGATCAACTCGTTCCGCACGATGGATACTACGATCTGCGTTTCACCGCGGAGCTGTGGGAAACATATTACTACGACTATCTCAGTCTAATGACCGTGGATCATCCTGCGGGCACGGATGTGTTCGTCGATGAGCGGTTTGTGATTCCACCTGCCAAGCTTGCCATCACAACGGTCGAAACGCCGCGCCCGGTCGTGCATGCGCAAGATGACAACGGGCAAGATGTCACAGATGTAATTCGTACTCTGGATGGAAAATATCTCGACACATTCGGCCGCGGGCAATATCAGGGCGTGACCCGCGACCACTACGTCGAAATTGATCTCGGCGATGAGCTCACTGCGAATCAACCGCTGGTTCTGATCGCGCAAGGCTGGATGCATCCGACCGATTCATCGATCAACGTTGCGATCGCCCAAGGGGACCACGACGGAGCGCGAGGATTGACTCTCGAAGTCCCGGATGGTCACGGCGGATGGACCGTGGCGCGTAAGAACCTCGGTTTCCCGGCTGGCAGAAAGAAGATTTGCCTCTTCGATCTAACAAATGTGTTTCGCCCTGGTACGCCGCACAAAGTTCGCTTGAGAACGAACCTTGAAATTTACTGGGACGCGATTGAGTGGGCTAGAGTAATTCCCAATGCTCAATTGAAGATCACCCGTTTGGATCCCACAGTGGCAGACCTGCACTATCGCGGGTATTCTGTAATCAATCAGGCCAACCCATCCTCACCAGAAGTGCCAGACTATAACCATCTGGAAGGAAGTAAGCAGCGATGGCGCGATCTCATTGGTTACTACACGCGGTTTGGTGATGTCCGCGAGCTTTTGGCCAAGATTGATGATCGCTACGTGATTATGAATTCCGGAGACGAAATGTCGCTTCGTTTCGCCCAGCAGCCGCCGCCTGCGCCGGGCTTGGTTCGCGACTACATTATCGCCGGTGATGGCTGGATCAAGGACGGGGACTACAACTCAACGTTCTCAAAGACGGTTTTGCCTTTGCCATACCACGCCAAGAATTTGTATGTGGACGCGCCCGGCCGGCTGGAGGACGAGTGGGTGTTCAAACACCATCGGGAAGATTGGGACAACTACCAGACGCGCTACGTCACTCCAGACGTATTTGAAAATGCGCTGCGCACGGGAGCGATGCAGTGACCGGAAGGGGAATTGCAAGAGTTGTGCTTGCGGTGCTACTGATCGCGATGCTTGCCGTCCCGTTTGCGATGCGGCGATTAGCAGCGCGCCGCGCCGCCGCTGCTCAAGCCGATGCGCTCGAGCGGTACGGCTTTCGTCTACAAGAAGTTTCCCATCAAGTCGGAATCGACTTTGTTCATCAAGGTCCAACACTCGACCACAAGCTGGCTCACATCATGCCGCAGGTCGCTTCGATGGGCGCGGCAGTCTCGATTGTCGACTTCGACCGCGACGGCTGGCCCGACATTTATGTCACGAACAGCGGCGAAGGAAGCAGGAACGCGCTGTATCACAACAATCACGACGGAACTTTTACAGATGTAGCCGGACAGATGGGTGTTGCCGACGTGAACCAGCCCGGCACCGGTGTTTCCATGGGTGCGGTCTGGGGTGACTACGACAACGACGGATATGAGGACCTCTTCTTGTATAAGTGGGGCAAGCCGGAGCTATTTCACAACGATCACGGCAAAGGCTTCACACGAGTAACTGAACAAGCTGGATTGCCGCCATGGGTCAATGCCAACACAGCGATCTGGTTCGACTACGACGGCGACGGCCTGCTCGATCTCTTCATCGGCGGCTACTATTCGGAGAAGGTGGATCTGTGGCATCTTGCCGATACGCGGATGATGCCGGAGAGCTTCGAATACGCTAAAAACGGCGGACGAAAGTATCTTCTGCGCAATCTGGGAAATGGAAAGTTCTCCGATGTCACGTTTGATGCTGGCATCAATACTCGCCGCTGGGCACTGGCCGCGGCCGCTGCCGATCTGCGCGGGACCGGACACCCAGACCTTTTTATCGCCAATGATTACGGTGTTTCCGAGTTGTACTTTAACGATGGCAATCACTTCAGGGAAGTTGGCGAGCAGGCCGGTGTGGGCTTCGCTCCGAAGAGCGGCATGAATGCTGCCTTCGGCGACGTGCTCAACCGCGGACAGTATGCGGTTTACGTAAGCAACATCTCCGAAAACGGAGTGTTGATTCAAGGGAACAACTTGTGGGTACCGCGCGAGGGGACTTCAGGTGACGGGATTAAATATGAAAACCTGGCCCGCGACATGGGTGTGGAACTCGGGGGGTGGAGCTTCGGAGCGCAGTTTGGAGACTTGAATAATGATGGTACTCTCGACTTGTTCCTCACCAACGGTTATGTGTCCCTCGACCGCACGCGCAATTACTGGTACGACTTCTCGAAAATTGCCGGCGGGCACAGCCTGATCATTGAAGACGCCAAAAATTGGCCTGCAATGGATGGCCGCAGCCTGTCCGGTTATCAACACAAAGACGTTTGGCTGAATGATGGCACGGGCCATTTCGTTGACGTTGCGCAATCCGTAGGCGTCACTGATACGCACGACGGCCGGTCGGTTGCCATGGCTGATCTGTGGAACCGCGGCGTTCTGGATGTTGTTGTCGCTAACCAGCGAGGGCCGTTGCTGGTTTATAAGAATACGGCCACGCCTGAGAACAAATGGATAGACTTTGATCTCGAAGGAAGCGCAAGCAACCGTAGCGCAATCGGGGCCGAAGTGACTCTCTACTGGAACGGCGAAAAGCAAGTGCAGGAAGTTTCCGGCGGCAGCGGTTTCTGCGCAGAAAACCAACGACGTGTGCATTTCGGCGTAGGAAAGGATCCCCAGATCGAGAAGGCCGTGATTCGCTGGCCTTCGGGAAGGGTGCAAAGTCTGGACAAGCCGTCGGTCGACCAGGTTTACAGGATTAAAGAGCCCGCATGAGCCACGCCACCGCACCAGTGATTCCACCGACGCAGCAATCGGCGGCACAAAAAAGAGCGCTGATCGACAGCCGCTACGTCGCGCCAATTTTCATCACCTGCATTTTGCTGGTCGGTCACCTGACGTTCGGAATTCTGGAAAGCTATCCAAGAACTCTGCTGGCGATCGGAACCAGCGTCGCGACTGAGCTTATACTCGGGCGGATTTTCCTTGGCAAGTGGCCGCATCCGGCCAGTTCGTACATCACCGGCATCAGCGTCGGCATTCTGCTGCGCTCCCCTGCCTTTTGGCCTTATGCGCTATGCAGTGCCATTTCGATCGCCACAAAGTATGTCCTGCGCTGGAAAGACCGGCATATTTGGAACCCTTCGAACTTCGGTGTCTCCGCAATGCTGTTTCTTGCACCGGAAACCGTGGCCAGCCTGAGCATTCAATGGGGAAATTACCTGCTGCCGATGGTGGTGATCTGGGTGCTGGGATTTGTCATCGTGTGGAGAGTGCGACGGCTGCACATAACGGCGACTTACGTGATCTCATTCTTCGCCTTCGCCTTTCTGCGCAGTTGGATCATGCACGATCCCTGGCAGTCAGAAATTGCGCCGATCACGGGCCCCATGTATCAACTGTTTATTTTTTTCATGATTACCGATCCGAAGACGACAGTTCGATCAAAGCGTGGGCAAATTGTGGTTGCGTTTTTCATCGCCGTAGTAGAGACGATTTTGCGGCTCAAGCAAGTTGTTTACGCCCCGTTTTACGCTTTGTTTATGGTCGGGCCTGCGGCACTGTTACTCGAAATGTGGCTTGCGTCGCGACCGAAAGCAGCGGGCGCGCTGCCAACTCCGTGAGTTCGCCGGACCTTAACTGATCTGATGACATTGTCAAAACGAATTTACATATTCTCTGCGCTAATGGTGGCTTGTACTTTCAGCGCCTGCGACCGTAGCTCCATCGATCGCTCCGCAGTAAACTTGCACGTTATTCATACTGAGGCCAGCTCAACCGCGCCGAGCGTGGTGTATGCCGCAGCCCCGGCTCCCCAGCCTTCGCGGCCGTCCGGGCCAATCCAATTCAGCGATGTCACGTCCCAAGCGGGAATTCACTTCAAATACAACAGCGGTGCATTTGGCAAGAAATATCTGCCGGAGACGATGGGCCCGGGTGTGTGCGCGATTGATTACGATAATGACGGCTGGCAAGACATTCTTCTGGTCAATTCGATGGATTGGCCGGGACACAAAACAGCGAAGTCGTATCCTGCGCTATATCACAACAATAAAGATGGGACCTTCACCGACGTTACTCGACAAGCAGGTTTAGCCATCGAGTTGTACGGACTCGGCTGCACTGTGGGCGATTACGACAACGACGGTTACGACGACATCTACCTTACAGCCGTCGGCAGCAGTCACCTATTTCGCAATCTTGGTAATGGCAAATTTGCTGATGTTACCGCCAAAGCCGGCGTCGCCAGTCCCGGATTTGGCGTGAGCGCTGCGTGGGTCGATTACGACAACGATGGCAAGCTCGATCTCTTCGTCGGTCACTACGTGAAATGGTCGGAGCAAACGGACCAGTATTGTTCGCTGACGGGAAAAGGGAAATCTTATTGCACGCCTGAAGCGTACAAGGGCGAGAGCTCGCAGCTCTTTCACAACAATGGCAACGGAGTATTTGAAAACGTAACCAAGCGCGCGGGGCTCCTGGATAACACGAGCAAAGCACTCGGCGTGGCACTGATCGACTATGACAACGACGGATGGATGGATTTGGTCGTCACCAATGACACACAGCCGAATAAGCTCTATCGCAACAATCACGACGGAACCTTCAGCGAGATAGGTGTAACCGCGGGAATCGCGTTCAGTGAAGCGGGTACTTCGCGGGCGGGCATGGGTACCGACGTCGCCGACTATGACGGCTCCGGACATCAAAGTTTGGTTATTGGAAATTTCGCAAACGAGGGCATGGCGCTCTACCAAAGCGACGGCTCAGGCCTCTTCACTGACCAGGCGCAGCGAACCGGCATTTCGCGCATGACCATGCAGTCCTTAACATTCGGCGCGCTTTTCTTCGATTACGATCTCGATGGAAGACAAGACATTCTTGCCGTGAACGGGCACGTGGCGGACGACATCAACCAGCTACAACCGACCATCAAATACGCGCAACCCGCACAGGTGTTCCACAATCAAGGCAACAACAAGTTTGAGGATATTACCGCTAAGCTCGGCAATGCCTTACAGCAACCCATTGTCGGACGCGGCGCGGCCTACCTGGACTACGACAACGACGGCGACCTTGATCTCGTCATCATGGATAATCGCGGCAGCGCCCGCCTGCTTCGTAATGAAAATGGAGATCAGAATGATTTATTGCGTGTAAAGACGGTGGGCGTGAAATCGAATCGCGACGGTATCGGCGCAAAGGTCACTCTCAAAACGAACACTGGGGCGCGTCTATTCGGGATGGTCAAAAGCGGATCCAGTTATCTGTCACAAAGCGAATTGCCTCTAACCTTCGGCTTGGGTAAGGCTGGTTCGGTTAAGTCAATGGCAATCGAAGTCCTCTGGCCAAGCGGGCGAAAAGACTTGATCTCCGGCGTAAAACCGAACCAAACGGTCACCCTTCAGGAAGGGAAGGGCAGGATTGCAAGCCAGCCTATCGCGCTTACTCTCAAGCGGCGCTAGTCCGAGAACAACCTGGATCGAGAGATCCTGGCAAGTGATTCGTTAACTAAAACCCGAAGTCCGGAAGCTACTCTTCGGTAATCTTGAGACGTAGGCATTCTTTCTAGGAGATGTGGCGTTCGCGAATCGCCTGTCCGCAGCGAGGTTGACGGAAGGCGCTTGTTCTGACAAACTTTTTTCTCGACACTTTCATCCGACATGGCCGCTTGCCAATTGGTTCTCTGCCGTTTCGCGCACTCTTCCTTCCTGATTGACGCAGGAAAACTCGAATCTGGTTTGTGATCTTGCCGAGAGATTTCGCTGAGCACGTCTCTGACGTTCTGCACAACACTGACCTCGTCTTACACACTGATCTGCTTCGAGGAACTACATGACTTTTCGAGTCTGCTGTGTCGTCCTTCTAATTAGCCAATTGCTTCCTGGCCAATCTGAGCAAATGAAGTCTGTTTCTTCAGACTCGCCTCTGCTTGGCTATACCAGGGATGATTCGACCGCGCAGCGGGATTGGGAACGAAAATTCCGCGATGGGATTGTGCCGGATCATATCCGCGAAAATATGCGGCGGCTAAGCGCGCGTCCGCATCATGTGGGTTCGCCCTACGATAAAGACAACGCGGAATGGATCCTGTCGCAATTCAAGAACGCAGGATTCGATGCGAAGATCGAAACCTTTCGCGTCCTGTTTCCCACGCCGAAAGAGCGGCTTGTCGAGCTGATCGAGCCGAAGAAGTTTACTGCCAAACTCCAAGAACCGGTGTTGACTCTCGATCCGACTTCGAACCAAACCAACGAGCAGCTTCCGACCTACAACGCCTACTCTGCCGACGGAGATGTCATCGGTACGCTCGTCTATGTGAACTATGGCAATCGCGAAGATTATGAGCAGCTCGATCGATTGGGAGTATCCGTCAAAGGTGCGATCGTCATCGCGAGATACGGGGAAGGTTGGCGAGGCATTAAGCCCAAGGTTGCGGCTGAGCGTGGCGCAATCGGCTGCATCATTTATTCCGATCCGGAAGGCGACGGCTACTATCGAGGCGAAGACTATCCCGCGGGAGGCTGGCGTCCGCGCGAAGGAGTGCAGCGGGGAAGCGTCATGGACACCGACTACCCGGGCGATCCCCTCACTCCGGGAGTAGGCGCCACCGACAATGCGAAGCGGCTGGACATCAAAGAAGTAAAGACGATCACAAAAATTCCGGTGCTTCCGATTTCTTACTCAGATGCGCAACCTCTCTTGCTTGAGCTGAAGGGTCAAGTTGCTCCCGATAATTGGCGAGGTGCGCTGCCTATCACCTACCACGTTGGGCCCGGACCTGCGAAGGTGCACCTGAAAGTTGCTTCGAATTGGGACATCAAGCCGATCTACGACGTGATCGCTACCTTGCGCGGCGCACAAGAACCCGACCAGTGGGTGATCCGCGGGAATCATCACGATGCTTGGGTCAACGGAGCCGACGATCCGATCTCCGGTCAGTCGGCACTGCTGGAAGAGGCGCGCATGTTAGGCGAATTGCACCGGCAAGGCTGGAACCCCAAGCGTACGATTATTTACTGCGCGTGGGATGGAGAAGAGCCCGGTCTGCTGGGTTCGGTGGAATGGGTGGAAACGCATGTGGAGGAATTGCAGAAGCATGCGGTCACATATATCAACTCCGACTCAAACGAGAGAGGCTTCCTTTCCGCCGGCGGCACCCAAGATTTGCAGAATTTTGTCAGCGGCGTGGCGCGAGACATAGACGACCCGGAGGCGCATATGTCGGTATTTCAGCGCTCGCATCTTCGGGCAATTGCGAAGGCGAAGGACGCAGAAGAACGCGGCGATCTGCGCAAACGCAACGACCTTGTCCTTCACATGCTCGGCGACGGCTCCGACTTCACCGCATTCCAGGACTTTGCGGGAATATCAACCTTGAGCCTTGAGTTCGGCGGAGAAGACAACGGCGATCAGTACCATTCGATTTATGACGACTTCTACTGGTATACGAAATTCATCGATCCGGATTTCGCGTACGGCCGCGCCCTCGCCCAGACTATTGGAACTACGGTGATGCGTCTCGCCGATTCGGACCTGATTCCCTTCGACTATGCTCCTCAGGCCGAAGCCCTGGAAAAGTACGAACGCGAACTCGAAAAAATATTGAAAGACAAGCAAGACGAATTTACAGAACGCAATCTCGAGCTGAAAGAGGGAGTTTTCAAAGCGACGTTTGATCCGCGCAAGCCGACTGTTCCGCCGCCCGCGGAAACGGTCCCGCCTTACTTGAACTTTGCGCCCATGAAGAACGCGATTGAACAGCTGAAGAAGAGTTCTGAACGCTACTCGAAAGCGCTGGCAGCTTGGCAGGCGAAAGGATCGCCCCCTCTGCCTTCTGAGTCACTCGACAAACTGAATGGCGACCTGCTTCGCGTGTCCAGGTTGTTTCTGAACCAGAAAGGACTGCCTGAACGGCCGTGGTTCAAGAATCAAGTGTATGCACCGGGCGCTTATACCGGCTATGGCGCCAAGCCGATTGCTGCGGTGCGGGAATATATGGACGAAAAGAAATGGAAAGAAGCCGAGATGCAGGTGCCACAAGTCTCACAGGTCATCGAAAACGTAGCAGCTGGAATTGACCGGGCAGCGGGAGATCTGGAAAGTTCTTTGCCGGCTCAGCATTGATGCGATTAATCGCCGACAACTTCTCTGATTACTCGCAGGAAGTTGCCGCCCATGATCTTTTTAATATCGTTCTCCGAATAGCCCCGCTTTAGAAGAGCGGCAGTGAGATTCGGCATCTTTGAAACATCTTCGAGATCGCGAGGGACCAGGCTGATTCCATCGAAATCGCTGCCAATTCCGACGTGGTCGATTCCCGCCACCTTCACCACGTGATCAATGCAATTGGCCGCATCCTCGACCGTAGCATGCCCGACCTTGTAATCATTCTTGTCTTCAAAATATTCTTTTGCGGCGAGTTGGTCTAGAGCAGCTCCAGCGACATTCGATTGGACGGCGCTTTCGCTAGAGACTTTTTTCTTCAGCTCGTCCGCGTCCTGCTGATTCAGGAATGAAGCGGCAAAATTCACGCCCACTACGCCACCGTTCTTTGCGAGGGCGCGTAGCATGTCGTCGGTCATGTTACGAGGTACATCGGACATGGAACGGCAGGATGAGTGCGAGGCGATCACAGGTTTGGTCGTGACCTCAAGTGTGTCGTAAAAGGTTTTGTCGGAGACGTGAGAAATGTCCACGATCATTCCAATCGCGTTCATCTCACGCACCACCTGCTTACCAAAATCTGTCAGGCCGTTGTGTTGCGGCTTGTCGGTCGATGAATCACCCCAGTCGGTGTTCTTGAAATGCGTGAGTGTCATCGCCAGCATGCCTATGCGCCGGTACACACGCAGCACGGCCAGGTCGTTGTCGATCTGGTGACCGCCTTCCACGGTCAGGACCGCAGCAATCTTCTTCTGTCCGACAATGCGCTCGATATCATGCGCGCTGGTGGCAAGCTCGATTTGATCAGGATGTTTGTCCAGTACACGTTGTATGGCATCCCGGAGGTCGAGCGTACGCCGCACCGCCTCCGGGCCTTGGTAGTAGGTGGGAACCCAGAGGGCAAAGAAAGGAACGTGCACGCCGCCTTCGCGAAGGCGAGGAATGTCGACCATGCCGCTTGGTAACCGGTCGGCAAGATCGACGTTCTCGTAGATCACATGTTGCACCGTGTCGATATGCCCGTCGATGCCAAGTACGTGCCTCTGGACACGTCGTGCCCTCTCATCTGCCTGTTGCCCAAGCACATACGAAGCAGTGCAAGCTGAGATCGCGAGCCACGCGACGGCTGCGTGTAATACTTTCGTGCCAATCGAGATTTGAAGTCCGGCCATTATCTTGCGTGCGGCTTTCTGCATAAACCTTCTTCCTGGTTCAGAGTGGAAACAAATGTTACACTTTCTCGCCAGTGAAGGGTAGTGGCTTGCGCGCAACCGGGGCGGGAGGTGGATCATGAGCGGAAAAGCGGCGCAGATATTCAACGATGGCGCGATGAGCTTCGGCGAGCGAATCGCCAAGCTCCACAAGAAGCGGCAGGAACTTATCCGTCCTGTACAGGAAAACCCGCGCGATTACGTGCTCATGAGCGTGAGGGCGCTAGCTGAGAAGTTGCAGACTGACCCGGCAACGGTTATGCGCATCGTGCAAGGCCTGGGCTTTGAAAGTTACAAGGATTTCAAGTCCTACCTGCACGAGTTGGCGATTGCGAATGCAACCTCGTTGCAGGGAATGCAGGCCACCGTCTCGGCCGGTGATTCGAATCTAATTTCGCAGGCGCGCAAGGCGCTCGACCAGGACCTGCAAAACCTGCATGCGCTGCGAAACACGCTGGATATGGAGCGGCTTGCCTCGATCGCTGAGAAGATTCACCGGGCTCGGACAATACTCGTGCTTGGCGGCGATATGGCCATTGCTCTGGTGGATTTCATTGAGTACAAGCTGACGCTGCTGGGGCTTCCTGTGATTACTGCTACGACGCCGGGCAAAGCCTTTCATGCGGCACGCAATGTCGGAAAGAAGGACTTGGTGATTGCGATCAGTTTTCGCCGTGGCCTGCGCCAGACGGTAGATGGCCTGCAGCGGGCCCGCGCCAATGGCGCTTTCTGTGTGGGAATCACCGATACGTTTGTTTCTCCAATTGCACGCTTTGCGAGCGTATCGTTCCTCACCTCGGTAGAGGCTCCTTTTAGTAATTCCTATGTTGCCCCAATCAGCCTTATCAATACTCTCTTCACCCTGTGCGCCCATCACCGCCGGGCCCGCACTCTCGCCATCCTGAAGAAAGTGGACCAGGAACAGCGTCATGGATACAGGTGGTACGTGGGCTAAAGGTGGCAGTGAAACAAATGTTGCAGATTGTAGATTTTTTGTATTGACAAATCTCTATTTGACCTCGTATACAGGTTCCGCTCTCTAAGTACGCCTACGAACGGCACGGATTCGGACAGTGAGTGCCGGTTCTATCGGGAAAAGGAGGCAAGAATCATGCGGACGATAGTAGGACTACTGACGGTTTGTTTCGGGTTGTGTCTGGGAATAGCCTCAGGGCAGGCGACGACCTCACTTCGCGGCACAGTGACCGACCCTTCCGGACTGTCAATTGCCCATGCCCGGGTCACCATTGTGAACTCCGACACCGGTTACACGCGCACTACGAACACAAGTGCCACCGGAGAATACTCCTTTCCGGAGCTGCTGCCTGGCACTTACAAAGTGACAATCGAGGCCACGGGCTTTAAGAGACATGAACAAAATGGAGTCATCGTCCAAGTGGCGCTGCCTGCAACGATGAATGTCCGGATGCAGGTAGGAGTTGCAGCAGAAGTAGTCTCTGTGACAACCGAGTTACCGCCGCTCAATACCACAGACGCCAGCGTGGGGCAAACGATGGATACCAATGCCATCGAGAACATTCCGCTTCCGGCAGAGAATTCTGTGTTGCTGCTCAGCCTCCAACCTGGAGTTGCGTTCAATGGCGAGAAGTTGCTTCAGGGCATTTACGACACACGCGCCGGCATGGTGAATGGTGAGCGCAGCGACCAGAACAATATCTCGCTCGACGGCGTTAGCAACAACGACGAGTTCAACGGTTATGCGTTCAACGGCATTTTGCCGACCACGCCATTTTCGCTTGAAGAGTTTCGAGTCACCACCTCTAACTACGGCGTAAGTGAGGGCCGTTCCTCCGGCGCGCAGATCGCGATGGCCACCAAAGGTGGGACCAACAACTTTCACGGATCGCTTTACGAGTTCAACCGCAACGGGGTTGGTGAAGCGAACGACTTCTTCTTGAAGAACGCCCAGCTCTCATCCGGCCATGCCAATCGACCACCCCAGTTGGTTTGGAACAACTACGGTGGAACATTCGGCGGCCCAATCCTGAGAAACCGGCTGTTTTTCTTCTTCAACTATGAGGGACACCGTCAGAACGTAGGAGAGAGTGTCGAACGCGCAGTTCCCGGTGCCCTTCTGCAAGATGGGATCATCCAGTATCAGTGCGCGAATCAGGCCGACCCTGCTTGTCAAAATGTAACTGTCACCGGAGCCAGTGGTAATGCCCACCAGATTCCATCAGGATTTAACGCGTTGGGCCCAACCGAGCTCGCGAAGATGGATCCGCTCGGCATTGGTCCAAGCCAGGGCGCGCTCGCGTATTTCAAAACTTATCCGCTTCCCAACGACCCAAATTACAGTGACGCTCCCAACTTCGGCGGCTACCGGTTTGAGACTCCAACAACATTGCGTGAAAATTGGTTTATCGGTCGAATTGATTTCAAGCTGACTCAAAATCACACGTTTTTCTTTCGAGGCGAGGGGAGGAAGGATCACTACGTTACCGTCGAGGGTGCACCATTTCTTCCCGGCCGTCAGCCGCAGTATTCAACGGCCAACTTAGCCAAAGGGTTTGTCGTTGGGTATACTTCACTGCTCGGGTCTCACCTGCTCAATAATGTGCGCTACGGTCTCACGCGGGATAGCATAGGACGGAACGCCGACAGCAGTCAGCCGTGGGTTCTGATGCGCGACCTCGATCAGGATATTAACTACTCCAGCGGCCATACAGCTCCGGTCCACAACATTGCGGACACAATCGATTGGACCAAGGGTTCGCACAGCTTTCAGTTTGGCGTAAATTTTCTGCTGTCACGACTGAACAACTATGACTACACTCCGGTGTTCAGCGATGCCATGACCAACGCAGATTGGCTGGCCTCGAACGGATTCGCGAACAAGAACAGTCCGCTGAACCCTGCGTGTCTTGCGCAGCCAACTAACACGACGTGCACACCTGCGGATACATTCCCGGCGGTTGCTTCCGGCTTCGATCATGCTTATGACTTTCCGTTGGCAGCTTTGATGGGCATTGAGAGTGAAGTCGACGGTTCGTTCAACTACAAGGTCGGCGCAAAGTCTGCTTCTCTGCTGCCCCAAAATCAGCCGATTATTCGCCACTGGGCGACGGGCAACTACAATTTCTTCTTCCAGGATACCTGGAAAGCTCGCCCCAATCTCTCGATCACTTATGGGCTCAACTATCAGCTCATGACGCCGATGACTGAAACCGCGGGACAGGAAGTTACGCCTACTGTGAACATGGGGGCCTGGTTCAGTCAACGCCAGGCGGCGATGTATAAGGGAATTCCTGACAATCAAGTCCTGGGCAACGGTACCCTCATCGGCTTCGGGCCCGCCGGCTCTCCGTATGGCAAGGCTGGCATGTATGGTCTACAGACCAAGAACTTCGCGCCGAGGATTGGCTTTGCCTTCTCACCCCAGTCTAGTTCCGGGTGGTTGAACAAAATTTTTGGCGAAGGAAAGACCTCTATTCGAGCTGGCGCCGGTATGTATTATCAGAACTTCGGTCCGGAATTGGCGCAGTTCTATAGCGCATCCGGGGAATACGGCCTTTCCACGAATGTTTCCAATCCATCTGCATCTTTGGCGCTGACCGACTCGCCACGCATTGGCGCTAACCTCTCAGACATGAACAACATTCCGCTGTCGCTGTTAGGAAATTTAGCTCCCCCGGCGAGCTTCAATTTCCCAGCCACTCCCCCAGCGGGATCTTTCAGCATTGCACGTGGCATCGATCAGTCCCTCAAGACTCCTTATTCATATGCGGTTGACTTCTCAATCCAACGGCAACTGCCGGGAAGAATGACGCTAGATGTCGCCTATGTCGGCCACTTTGCTCACCGTCTTCTGGTGCTCGATGACGTAGCCTCGCCCATGGACCTTGTCGATCCAAAGACTGGTATCGACTATTTCGCGGCGGCAAAGCGCATGTCTCAACTCTGGCGAGCGGGCACTCCCGATAACAGCGCTACGATCACTCCGGCGCTAGTTGGGCCAACCGCGCAGTATTGGACGGACATGTTGGCGGCGCAATCTTCGTACTCGACGTGCACCGGTGGATCAACAACCAACATGTTGTACGCCGTTTACGACACCTTTGGCGGCGGAATCCCACAAGGCGCTCCCAATTGCGGCAGTCTATTCAACGAGACTTCGGGAAACTACCTGATCGATGTCTACGGAGTTCCCGCCTTTATGAAGACCGGACCGTACAGCTTCTACAATAGCCAGTATTCCTCGCTATGGGATTGGCGTTCGATTGCCTGGTCAAATTACAACTCACTACAGGTTAGTTTGAACAAACAAATGTCGAACGGAGTGATGTTCGGCCTTAACTACACCTACTCGAAAGCTCTGGACATTGAATCAATGGCAGAGCGTGGTGTGCACTATTTGACCGACAGCGTAATCAACGCGTGGAATCCGGGCCAAATGTACGGTCCGAGTGACGCCGATTTGCGGCACCAGATCAACGGCTACTTGGTCGCTCAGTTGCCGTTCGGCCGCGGAAAGGCGCTGGCGAGCAATGTGCATGGTGTCGCCGACGCTCTGATCAGTGGCTGGCGCTTAGGCGGCACGACGCGCTGGACCTCCGGTTTTCCGGTTAGCGTCTTCCAAGGCTACGTCTGGCCGACCAATTGGGACGAAATGGGGTGGTCCAATCTGACGGGCGCGCCAATCCACGCCGGCACTACGATCATCAATGGTGCTCCATACATGTTCAAGGATGCGAGCCAATGGCTGACGAGCGGTTGCAATTGTGGCTCAAGGGCGGGGTTCGATTATGCCTATCCCGGCGAAAGCGGAGTGCGCAATCCAATTCGCGGCGACGGCTATATGGCCACGGACCTGAATCTGGCGAAACAGTGGCGAATCCCGCACACCGAGAACCATACATTCGAGTTCCGCTGGAGCGTATTTAACGCTTTCAACAACACGCGCTTCGATGCTTACTCAATGCAAGATGAGTGGGACGTGCCGAATTCGTTTGGCCGGTACACTTCCACCCTGACCATGCACCGCAGAATGGAGTTTGCCGCGATCTATCAGTTCTAACTGAATATGAATTTTTTCCATCGGCCCTTCCCCTCGTTGATGAAGAGTAGCCGGGTAGGCGGGGAGAGAAACTCTCCCCGCATGAATTCTCGTCTCGCAAGTGGCGTGGTAAATCTCCTGATTTTTCTTCTTGTTGCGGCGTTTACTTCGCGGGCCGCCGAACGCAAGACTGAGGTTGTGATTGTCCCTGTCAGCAACATGTACTCTACGGCGAGCGAAGACGCCGAGGTAGTTTCACAGGTGATTCTCGGAACCAACGTTGAAGTACTCGAAGAGAATGCAGGATGGGCGAAGATTCGCACCGACGATCAATACGAGGGTTGGATCCAGTCGTCTAACGCGCAGCTAATTAGTCGTGACCCGGCTTACGCGGTTTCTGGCCGTGTCGCTCAAGTGAGTAGTCTCTCCGCTAACCTGTACCGTGAAACAGATGTTACGGCGCATCGGCCTGTGCTTACGGTTCCGTTCGAAACCAGATTGGAAGTTGTTGCTGAAGGACAGGGTGATGACTCGGGCTGGTTCCAGGTCCGCTTGCCCGATCAGCGCAGCGCGTGGATTCAGGCCGGAGACGTTGATCTTGCTCCGCGCAAGTTGAAAATTGAAGAATCAATTGCGCTTGGGCGGCGATTCCTTGGTGTGACTTACACCTGGGGCGGGCGCTCGAGCTTTGGCTTCGACTGCTCTGGGTTCACGCAAATGCTGGTCCGCAGCCGCGGGATCATTATGCCGCGCGATGCGGATTTGCAAGCCGCATGGAGCGGCGCAGTACCTGTGGATCGCAAGAAGTTACGCTCCGGTGATTTACTCTTTTTCGGCAGCGCTCCCGATCACATCACGCACACGGGAATGTACATCGGGCATGGCCGCTTTATTCACGACACCGTTCATGATCGCCCCGGAGTTCAAATCAGCCGCCTCGGAAACCAGCCCTGGACGCACCTCTTGGTCGCATGCCGGAGGATCCGATGACCTGGTCAGGTTCACGTCTCGTGTGGCGCGGACATTCTTGTCCGCGCAGGGGCGCGAAGAGTATCTGCCCCTCACAAAGATTTCGACGGACAATCCCGATATACTTCGTCTGCTTGCTCATGGCTCACGCAGTCTCTGCGGCGCGCGTGCAGAACATCGATTCCATTCTCACTTCAGCCGGCCTGAAGGACGCGAATATTCCCGGTGCGGCGGTGCTTGTACTTAAGAATGGCGACATTGATTTCGAGCGCGCTTACGGCGTGACCGATATAAAAGCCCTTCGTAAAATCGACGCGCATACCAACTTTCGCCTCGCCTCGGTCACGAAGCAATTCACCGCCATGGCGATCATGCTGCTGGTGCACGATGGGAAGCTGAGATACGACGAGCCACTAACCGACGTTTTCCCTGATTTTCCCGAATACGGCAGAGCAATCACGATTCGTATGCTGCTCAACCACACGTCTGGCTTGCAGGATTACGAAGACCTGATGCCGCCGCCCGATCCAAACGTTGCAGTTGAGCAGGCGCAGATACAGGATGTTGGTGTGCTCGAATTGCTGAAACATCAGGCTTCGACGAAGTTTCCACCAGGATCGAAGTGGTCGTACAGCAACTCGGGATATGTGTTACTCGGACTGATTGTCCAGAAAGTTTCGGGCGAGTCATTCCCTGAATTTCTGCGTAATCGGATCTCTGGGCCGCTGCAAATGTCCAACACTGTTGCTTACGTCCGCAGCAAGAATGAGATTTCGAATCGCGCCTTCGGACACACCCTGGAAAATGGCGTGTGGACGCAGACCGATCAGAGTCCCACATCCGCGACTCTCGGTGACGGCGGCGTTTATTCGTCGCTTGAAGATCTGGCGAAATGGGATCGGACCCTGCGCGAAAATAGGTTATTAAGTCACGAGGAAATGCAGGTAGCGTTGACACCCGTGAACGTCCCGGGAGTTATTGAACCCGATGGCAAACCCGCACAATACGGTTTCGGCTGGTTCTTAAATACTTACAAAGGCCGTCGGAGAATGTGGCACTATGGGGAGACGATAGGGTTTCGAACCGCGATCCAGCGTTTTACGCAAGATGGACTCACGATTATCTTGTTGTGTAACAGATCTGACCTGGATCCGTCGGCGTTAGCCCTGCAAATTGCGAATCTCTATTTCAGCGACACGGACGGCCAGAATCAATGACAAGTTGCTTTAGAGCGGCCGTAGTTTTGTCCATGTTCTGCCTCCTTGCGGCGAACGCATTCCCACAAGTCGCCGCCAAGGAACCAAAACCGACCGACCAAAAACAGCAGGCGCTGTGGGACAAATTGGAATCGCAGATTCGCGACATCGACGCGAATCTTGATGGCGTAATGGGCGTTGCCATCGAGGATCTGACGACTGGGCAGAAGTACTCTCTTCGTGAAGACGCGGTATTCGCCCAAGCCAGTTCCATCAAGATTACAGTGCTCGCTGAGCTCTACCACCAGAATCAACAGTCAGCGGAAGGTGCTTCGGGCAAGGCCCGGCTGACCGATCTTTACACGGTAAACGCCAACGATTTCGTCCAAGATAGCGACATCATGCTGGGACTTACTCCCGGCGTGACGCGGATCACGAACCGCGATCTCGCCACCATGATGGTTGCGGTCAGCGATAATTCCGCAACCAACGTTCTCATCGACCGAGTTGGCATGGAAAACGTGAACACGCTCATGGACAGTCTCGGTCTGGCACACACTCGCCTACGCCGCAAGATGATGGACGTGAAAGCGGCTAGCGAGGGCCGGGAGAACGTCTCCACACCGCGCGAAATGATGACGTTGCTCGAGCAAATTTATCGCGGCAAAGTACTGAACAAAGAGATGACAGATGATTTTTTTAAAATATTAAGTACTCACAAATCGAGCGCCATTTCACGGGACTTGCCGGAAGGGGTGAGGATTGCCGACAAGCCGGGCGAGCTCGAAGGAGTCCGTACGGATTCCGGAATCGTGTTCGCCGAGAACCGGCCTTACGTGATCTCAGTAATGACGACGTATTTGCGTAACGAGCGGGATGGTGCGGAAGCGATTGCACGAATCTCGCTCGATGCTTATCGCATGTTTGACAGGCTGGGCCGCTCCTCCCAGTATGGCCGAGTTGTTTCAACCAGCAACGGTAGTAACGCACATTAACTCTATGTCCCTTCTTGTATCGCCTATGCCCGAGTTAAGCACACCAGGAATCACAATCCGACGTTTCGAAACGCCCGATGACATGAAAGTCTGTGTGGACCTGCAAAAAGCGGTCTGGGGTTTCTCCGATCTGGAAGTGGTCCCACATCGGATGTTTGTCGTCGCTTTCCGGACCGGCGGGCAGGTTTTTGGAGCGTTTGATGGCCAGCGTGCAATTGGCTTTCTTCTGGGATTCATGGCGCGTCACAACGGCCAAATGTACATTCACTCACACATGACTGCGGTATTGCCTGAGTACCAGAACCAGGCGATTGGCCGGCGACTGAAATTGGCTCAACGAGATGACGCGCTCTCTCGCGGCATTGACCTGGTTGAGTGGACATTCGATCCACTGCAACTTCGCAACGCACACTTTAACATTGTGCGGTTGGGAGCGATAGTCCGTGAATACTTGCCAAATGTCTACGGCCGTACGAGCAGTCCGCTACATCATGATTTGCCGACAGATCGCCTGGTTGCTCACTGGCGGATTCGCGACCCTCGCGTGAAACAAATACTTGCCGGTGAGAAACCCAGTACCAATACGGATATCGAGCAAGTGTGCGTTCCCCGGAATATTCTGGAGATCTGCGAGCGTGATACGGAGAGTGCGAAAGAGCTACAATCGCAAATTCGCAAGCAGTTCCAGAGACTCTTCAAGGAAGGATTCACGGTTACCGGCTTCGAACTCGATCCGAAAAACGGCAGGTATCTACTCCATAAGATATGAGAATAGAATCCATCACCTTGCGCGAACTCGAAATGCAGCTGAAATCGCCCTTCGAGACCAGCTTTGGCGTGACTCAGACGCGCAGAATCCTGCTTGTGGAGATGATTGCTGATGGAGTTATGGGCTGGGGGGAAGTCACCACCAGCGAAACCCCGTTCTACAACTACGAGACCACAGACACCGCTTGGCTCGTTATTTCCCAATTCATTGTGCCGCTCGTGATCGGAAAGGAATTCAACACCGCTGCGGAGCTGCCCGAACTTATCAGTAGAATTCGGGGCCATCAGATGGCTAAAGCGGGAGTAGAAAATGCGCTGTGGGATATCGAAGCTCAGCAAAAGAATCTTCCGTTGGCAAAGCTGATCGGCGGCACTCGCGAAGAGATTGCATGCGGAGTGTCACTCGGCATTCGTGAGAATCCTCAACTGTTGATAGAAAAAGTCGAAGCGGAACTCAGTCAGGGCTATCAACGGATCAAGCTTAAGATCAAACCCGGGAAAGATCTCGACTTTGTGGCCGCAGTGCGAAAGCAATTTCCCGGCATTCTGCTCTCGGTCGATGCAAATTCAGCTTACGACTTGGACGCTGTCAATCATCTCCGCCGGCTCGACGAGTTCCAATTGTTAATGATCGAGCAGCCGCTACAGTGGGATGACATTTATTCCCACGGAAAATTGCAAAAGCAAATCAAGACTGCTGTATGTCTCGATGAGTGCATCAACCACGCGCGCCACGCTGAGGCCGCAATTGAGACCGGCGCGTGCCGAATCATTAACATCAAATTGGGACGCGTGGGTGGGCACAGTGAAGCTCGTAAGGTGCATGATGTTTGTTCCGGTCATTCCATTCCTGTGTGGTGCGGTGGAATGCTGGAATCAGGTGTTGGGCGCGCGCACAACGTGGCCATGTCGACCCTTCCAAATTTCACGTTGCCCGGAGATGTTTCCGCGAGCGCGCGTTACTGGCGCGAAGACATTATCGAGCCGGAAGTTCAGGTTTCACCCCAGGGAACTATTCGAGTGCCCACTACGCCGGGTCTCGGTTATCAGGTAAAGAAGGAATTGGTTGAGCAGTTGACCCGAGAAAAGCGGAATTGGAAGGCTCAGGTGTTGGTCACAGTTTAATGACCTATTCAGAAACGAAAGCTTCAGCTATTTCTGCGCCGTAAGTTCAACGGAAGTGCTTCCATTCAACGGGATGACATAGGCATCGCGCTCGCGCTTGAGTGCCCTCGTGGGTTGATACTTCCCGGCGTCGGCAATCTTAGCTGGCTGCTCTATCCGCAGTCGCGCCTCCTGCGTGAATGGAGTGCTAGCTGAAAAGCGTAAACGAACTGCTCTGGTCTTTGCATCCAATTCCAGAGAATCAAAATTGCCTGCATCCAGGGCAAGCCAGAGCCCGTACGGAGCGATGTAGACACGCTTGCGTGCAGAATCGAGTGGTGTAACTCTGATCAGACCTCCTTCGTGCCGCAGGTTTCCGCCGAAAGCAATCCAGCCGAATTGAGGATCGTTCGCGACATAAGTTGCAGTGTTCCACGCGTAGCCGAAAAAATTCGGACCGTAGTCACCTGTGATGCGATCAGGTTTGAGCATGTCGGGAAAAGAATGGAAGGCAGCCGAGGGGAACCCCTCCTGATCGATATCCGTCAACGCTCCCATGGTTCCGCCATAGCCCACCCGCAGCAAATAGAGATCGTCGGGATGTTCGCGGAATTCGGCGAGAAGCGGAATCGCATTCAGCGACGATCCGTAATGGTGTAACTGGCGCTCGAGTCGCCGGTCGCCACCTGCGAAAATGAAATCCCAGTAACGACGGGCACTACCGTTGTAGCCCCAATGAGGTATCGCCGGGTCGTAACCGAGAATGGCGTTTAGTGTTACATCGGCCTTGTCTTGATAGCCAAAGTATTTCGTCCAGGCATAGACCTCTTCCTGTCCGGTCGAGTCCCACGGCATCTCACTGCCGAAGGGATATGCTTCGTTCTTCCAGCGCTCGGCGCGCGAACGCATCCTTGACTCGAGATCGGCGGCCTTTTCGTTCACGCCCTCGAGCTTGAGGTCGGCGAGTATCTGTAGATAGATGTCGCCTTCCATTTGACCGAATACCGCGAGATCAGGCGCGTAGTTGGTCATTGCGACTGAAGTTTCGTACGCCTGATTGAGATACCAATCCCACGAACGGTTCGTGACCAATTCGTGATTGTTGCGCGCGAGGTGGTACAACACCCAATACGCAGCGGCCACGTGCGGATAGTCATACGAGCGGTCAACCTGCTCGGAAGCTTTCTTGTTCCAACTCGTCCAGCTGCTCCAGTCGAAATCGCTGCGATAGAATCCGGCGGGCATTTCGTCCGGCTGATAGTAGAAGAGGCTCTTGCGCACGCCGTATTTGTGCTCACCGTCTTTGTATTGCAGCCCGCCCCAGACGACATCATCTATGAACTGCTCCAGTTTCTCGATCTCTTCTTTGTTGGGTTGCACAAGCTGTTTCATGATTGCCGACAGCCACGCGCCGCCTCCGCCTTCATCGCCCAGACCTGCAATCCAGGCGCGGCTATCCTGCATGACCATCTGATTCGCTTCCCGGTCATAAGTCATAGCAGACGGGCTGCGGTGGAAGGGATCGTTAGGGTCAACGAACCAGTCTTTCGTTGTGAGAAAGCGGCCCATATCGGCGACAACCTGCGATTCGGGTTTGATGACGAAGTACTGGATTGTCTGCACGAGGCCATCTTCGTACGTGATCGTGAGCCGCGAGCGTCCCCATTGATTGCCTTTGACCGTGTAGCTGGCCCAACCATTTGTCGACCCGGCCTTGCTAACTGAGAGCGCGCCATCAGGCTCCACCCGTATGGTCTTGACCGGCCTTGAATGGTTGAGAAAGAGGTGCCCGTCGATATCTGTGGGCAATACGTATCCGGGAATTCCCACTGCGACAGGGCGACCGTTCTGAGCTAGTGTTTGCTCGATATGACGAATCGAATCGGAGAGAAAAAATCGAACCCCATAGGTTCGCGATTCGCCCGGATGCAACGTGATCGAAGTAGGCGGATTCCACTCCTGCACGCCCTTCCATTCGTTCTCTGCATAAGCCCGGCTGTGGACCATCCATTCGTAGAAGCCTTCGAAGGTAATTCCGCGCGGTGTTGGGTCGGTGAAGACCGGCTTTGCACCCCAATGTCCGGGATGATCAAGAATTGGGTTGTAGGCTTCAAATGGAGTTTTGCCATCGGGAACAACCAACAGTGCTGGAGACTTTCCGCTCAGTCGCGTTACCTGCAGATATCCGGCATCTTCCCCGACATATGGATCGTAAAAAGAGCACTTCGCATGAGCTTCTTCGAGCGAGCGCTCGTTCAACACGTTGTTGAAGATCATCGGAATGCCGAGCGCGCCGATCTCGACGGGCTTATCGCTCGTATTTTTTAGAGTGAAACGTAGAGTCAATTTTTCATGATCTAGCGCCCAAGTCCTGATGATCTGAAGAGGAATATCAGCGGGAAGGGTCGGCGCGAGATCGGCGGCAGCCAAAACCTGAGCGGAAGTCGGAAGAGTTTTGACTGGAGATCGGTCCGTGGCAGTTGAGTAATTCTTCCAGGCGCCGGAATTGCCCGAGCGCAACCGCAGGGTTATATCGCCGAGGTGAAAGTATCCATTCTGCGAGCGAGCGGTGAGCAAGTCGCCGGGTGTGAAGTCGAAATCGGGAGCGGAGATGGGCCTCAGCCCCGCAACCGTTTGCGAAGAACGGACAAGTACGAGTTCAAGATCGGGAGTCTTGAAACTGACAGTCCCGTCCGCCAGCATGGGCCCAGGCGTCGGTGGAGTTTTCGTTTTTTGGTCTTCTTGCGAAAGCGCGGGTGTGGCGGTGAGGCACAAGAAGATCAGAGCCGAGTACAACAACCACGGAAGCGAAGGTCTCATTTTTTCCTGATCACATTCAGTTCGAGGATGGCCCACTTCTCCCTGTTCTTGAGAGAAGTGGGATTTGAATCTCTCAACTCCGCACAACAGGCGTCCACACCTGCATTGGGCTCGGTTTCCGGTTTGCCCATGCATAATACGGAATGAAAGTCAGACTGCCGGGCCGGGTCTTGGGAGCATCAGAACTTGCCGGCATATAGAGTGGCAGGTCCGCAGACGCGGATTCGTACACTCTACCCTGGTGATGCAACACCTCGACACCGCCGAGCAGGTCGGCCTTGTATTCGCTCTGGAATTCTTTCCCGAGCCGTTCGCCCACACTGATTGCCACATCTGATAGCGCAACTCCGCCTGGCTGATCCTCTTCTTCCATGCAGAAGATGATTGGCCCGCGCCGTACCGCAACTTTGCCGCGATCTTCTGCGACCCGCGGATTGGAGACTACGATTTCCGTGTGCATCGGGAAATTCAGCGTGACCACGTCGCCTGGATTCCAGGTGCGCTTAATAGGTAAATATTCTCCTGTCTTGATTCCGGCCTCAGGCTTCCCATTCACCGCGACGGAAGCGCCGTTTGCCCAACCCGGAATTCGTGCAAACAACGTGAACTCCTTCGCATCTGCAGGATTCACCGTAAGCTTGACATTACCTTCCCATGGATAGCTCGTCTTTTGCTCGACCTTGATCGCGCTGCCGTCTTCGAGACGCCAATCCAGATTCGAATTGTCGTAGAGGTGAACGTACAATCCATCTTTGCTTGTGCTGTAGAAGTAGCTGGGAAGGGAAGAGAATGTGCGCTCGATATTTGGCGGGCAGCAGGTCACGTCATACCACGGATTGCGAATATTCGGGCTGCCGCGGAAACCGTCGAACGCGGCAGGATCGAACGCCAGAGGATTGCGATAGCAGTAGGTTGTTCCATCGAGCGACATACCAGAGTTGATTCCGTTGTACAGCGCGCGCTCGATGACATCAGCAAATTTCGCTTCGCCGCTCGCGGCCAGCATTCGCCAATTCCACATCATGTTGCCGATTGCGGCGCAGCTCTCGCCGTAGGCTTGCTGATTCGGCAATTCGTACGGGGCGCCGAACGCTTCCCACTGCGCGCGCGCGCCGACGCCGCCGGTGATGTACATCTGCCGCCGGGTCAGGTCTTCCCACAAAACGTCAAGCGTTTTCCAGTACGACTCGTCGCCTGTCTCAAGGTAGTAGTCGGTAGCGCCGCAGCACGCGTACATCGCGCGCACGGCATGGCCCTCTAGCTTCGTTCGTTGCGTGAAGGGAATGCCGCAGAACATGTAAATGATGCGCTCCGGCTCGATCTTCCAGCGGTCATCGCCGTGCAGAATGTACCCGGCGAGTTCCACGTACTGGCGCTTGCCGGTTGTTCGATAAAGCTCGATCAGCGCCATCTCGATCTCGGGATGTCCAGAGATGATCGGTTTCTGATTCGGACCGGGTCCGTAGTTAGGCAGAACAAAGTTGTCTACCATGCGCATGCCCGCATCCATGAGCGTTGTGTCGCCGGTAGCGCGGTAGTACGCGATGGCGCCCTGAATCATGTGGCCCAGGCAGTACATCTCGTGGCCGACTTCCTGATCGTGTTGAGACATGCGCAGCGAGACACGGTCGTTCTGGTAGTAGGTGTTCAGGTATCCATTTGGCTCCTGCACAGCGACGACTTCGCGGATCATCGATTCGATTTTGCGCCGAAGTTCAGGGAGGGAATCGGACTGTAATGCCCAACCCACGGCATCAATCCACTTGTAGATATCAGAGTCGGAGAAGTACGGCCCCTTCTGCGGTTCAGAGCTCTTGCCGACGAGCCGGCGGAAATTATCCATTCGGCCGTGCTCCTCGAGTTCGTCATGCATTGTTGGAATGCTTCGCTCGACATTGGTGACGCGGCGTTTCGACCAGAACCCTTCTTCAATCGTTACCGCGCGAACCGGCACACTGTGTAGCTTCGCGTGTGGCGAATTGCCGGTGTTGATTACGCCCTGGTCTTGCCAGGCCAAGATCGCAGCGCCGGAGCTCAGATCGAAATGCGCGGGAAAGTTAGCACGCGCAAGCGAAAACGCGGGCGACGGAAGAAGTGATGCTGCGGTCGAACCTGCCGCTGCGGAGAGGAATTGACGACGCGAAACTCGATTGCGGGAAGACATGGTTCACCTCTTCGGACTCGGAAGATGTGTGGCTACGGCATGCTCGCAGAAAACGTTTACCGAAGACAATATGCTGCGAACGAGAGCGGTTGTCAAGGCTAGGAGTTTGGCAGCATATTGGTTCCGGCGAGCTCTCCACGGCAAGTGTAAGCAAGAGTTACAAAAGTCTGGTTACGGTTTTGTTGTCAGCCGAGCGATCGCCATTTCCATCGGAGGAGCCTTCATCTCCAGAACAGCGTCGGCGATTATTTCTCCCACAACTGGGCCGTGTTTGAAGCCATGACCGGATCCGCCTCCGACGATCCAAACGTTCCCAGCTTCAGGATGACGGTCCAGGATGAAATTGTGGTCTGGGGAATTTTCATACTGACAGACCCGGCTTTCCACCAAAGGTGCATCCGACAAGGCGGGAAAGCGGAGCTTCATATAGGCTCGCGCCGCGGATAGCCTTTCCTGCGAAATCTCGCGTTCCATTGTGGTGGGATCGATGACTGGCCCTCGCGCATCATCAGCAATTTTGAAACCGCGCCAATGATTTCCAGGAACTCCGAAGAATTGTTGTTTGCCGCCATCTATCCACGTCGGCAATTGTTCTTCGCTGAAGCGCAAATCTCCAGCTGGAGTGCCAAAGAAGAAGACCTCTTGCCGAGTAGGCGTGATGCTCTGTGCTAAGAATGGAAACACTCGGCCGAGCCAGGGGCCAGGCGCGAAAACATAAAAATCGGCCTTGAGGAATTCCGCGTGATCCACTGTAACGGCGCCCATCCTGTTTGAGGCGATTGGGCCAGGGGAAACCTGGGCTTGCCGGTATTCGCCCCCCTGCTTCAGAAAAGCGTTAAGGACTGCCTCGCACGCGCGACGAGCGGCAAGAAAACCCGACTCGGGTTCATAGACACTCCACCGCACGCCATCAAAATTAATCTGCGGCCAGCGCCGAGAGCATTCTGTGCCCGAAAGCTTCTCAAACGGAATTCCCGCTTGTTTTAACACGGGCAATGCAGAGCTTTCATACGAATCGTCCGCTCCCGCCATACGCAGTGCTCCGCTCCGAAAAAACAGCTTCACATTCCATTGGCGTTCGTATTCCTGCCAGAGTTGCAAGGCTCGCGCCACCATGTTGACGTAGATCGCGTGTGTAGGCCCATAAGTCGCACGAATGGTACGGGTCTCGCCGCCCGAGCTGGCGCGAGAATTACCCGGTCCCCAAGCATCGAACAATATGACTCGCGCGCCTCTTTGAACCAGTTTGAGGGCGGACCAGCCGCCGAATGCACCGGCGCCCACGACAATGACAGAAGGGCGAGATGGCGATGACGAGCTAGACAATTGTTGTGAGTTAAGAAAGCATGTCGCGCTGACGAATGTCGACTCCTTTATGAATCTCCGCCGAGAACCGTTCATACCGCCGCAGACCTCGCAGTAGAATCACTTCGGTATACGCTATTCCACCCCTCGTTCGACTTCGAGCAGGAGACGGCTAGCCGCGCCGCGCTGCCTCGATAGTGGCAATATCAATTTTTCTCATTGACATCATCGCCTCAAATGCGCGTTTTGCTTCGGCGCCGCCGGCGGCAAGCGCATCGGTTAGCGCGCGTGGAGTGATCTGCCATGAGAGTCCCCACCGGTCCTTGCACCAACCGCACGCGCTTTCCTGCCCGCCATTGCCGACAATCGCGTTCCAGTAGCGGTCCGTTTCTGCCTGATCGTCGGTTGCGATCTGGAAGGAGAACGCCTCGTTGTGCCTGAACGTGGGGCCGCCGTTGAGACCAAGGCAGGGAATACCGACTACGGTGAACTCCACCGTCAAGACATCGCCCTCTTTGCCGCTCGGGTAGTCGCCCGGCGCTTTGTGGACGGCAGTCACTTCACTGTCCGGAAAGGTTGCGGCATAGAAGCGCGCCGCTTCAAGTGCATCTTTGTCGAACCAGAGGCAGATCGTGTTTTTCGATTTCATCATGAGTCACCTTGTGGTATCAGAGCAGCCGCAGTCCCGCTCGAGTGCACTGCCGTATCCAGTTTCACGCATTGACTGTATGTCCGATGGCAAACAGCACAAACACAATCGCTGCAATCCGGTACAGCAATGTCGCATTCATAGCCACACTCGCGGTCAGAAGATTTTGCACGCTCAGTTTGAGCACGATACCACGCTCTCCAATCAACCTCTTCTACAGGAGAGCAAGCTTATTGGATGATACGTCGGCTGTTCGGGGCGTGACCCATTCGACACGTTAGAAATGATCACGCTTTCTTCGACCAGCCGGCGACTGGAACTACACCGATGCCTTCCTTGATCGCCACCAGCTGGTTTGCCTCAACGCCTTTTACGTTCTCGCGTGCACCGCTAGGCCAGAAGATCTCGATATCTACAGCAGTCGCAGCGCCTAACCCGAAGTGAAGGCGTGGATCATTCGCAGAATAGAAGCTCGATTGACTCATGACGGCTTGTGCCTGCTTCTTACCGCCATAGTGAACGATGACTCGCGCGCCAATGGCGCTGCGATTCGATTTAGTTCCTATCAACTTGATCTTCAACCAGTGGTTGGTTCCGGAGAGGTCGTTGCGCAAGAGCGACGGAGGCTCGTTCAGATTGATGACAAGGATGTCTAAGTCTCCGTCGTTGTCAAAATCTCCGAATGCGCAGCCCCTACTGCAATGTGCTGCGGCGATCCCCGGACCTGCTTCTTCGACCAATTCTTCGAACGTTCCGTTTCCCAGGTTACGAAACACCACGCGTGGATTTTTCTTCGCGTATTGCGGAAGCGCTTTCTCGATTTGCGGGTAAACATTGCCTGCAGTCATGAACAACTCCGGAAGGCCGTCATTGTCCAGATCTACTATTCCCGCTCCCCAACAGATGTACCGCGTCTCCACGCCAATCTTTGCTTTGCGGGTCACGTCCTCAAAGTTGCCCGTCCCATCGTTGTGGTAAAGCCCGTTCGTGTCCTCGACGAAATGGGTCTTGAAGATGTCGAGATGCCCATCGAGATCGTAGTCGCCAACCCCAATCCCCATGCCGGCTTGCTCCATTCCGTCGTCGCTCAGCGCTACTCCTCGCAGCACGCCTTCTTCGTTAAACGTGCCTTTGCCCGTATTCATAAGCATCAGGCTCGGTGTCGAGTCGCATGCAACATAGATATCGGGCCAGCCATCTTCGTTGAAGTCGGCCGCAACCGCCGTCATACCGTAGCTCTCTCGGAGCTCAGAGATGCCGGTTTGCTTGCTCACATCGGTGAACGTGCCATCGCCATTGTTGCGAAATAGAGAGTGATATCCGGTGGGCAACCCGCGCGGACCACATTCGACCGGGACTCCCTTCCAATTGCAGTTGCTGTTCGCGCCAGGTTTAGGAATGTGCTTGAAGTCGAACTGCAGATAATTCGAGACGAACAAATCGAGATGGCCATCGCGGTTGTAATCGACAAATGTACAACCGGCCCCCCAGCGAGGTTTGTCTTCGATAAGACCCGCTTCTTTCGTTACATCGGTGAACGTGCCGTCGCCATTGTTGCGATAAAGCTTGTTCTGCCCAAAATAAGTGATGAACAAATCTTCATAGCCATCGTTGTTGTAATCGCCCACGCACACGCCCGACGCCCACCCGACCGAATGCAGCCCGGATTTTTCGGTCACGTCGACGAAAGTTCCGTCGCGATTATTTTTGTAAAGTCGGTTGGTGGCCTCAGGCGGAGCGCCTTCGAGTCGAGTCCCGCAGAGCAGGAAAATGTCCATCCAGCCGTCGTTATCGTAGTCGATAAATGCACACCCACAGCCGACGGATTCGACAATGTAGTCGTTCGAATCGGGATTGCCATAAATAGTAGGGATTACGAGACCTGCGTCGCGCGCGACGTCCGTAAAATGCGCGTTGAACGGACGCCCGGAAGGTGCAGGCTTGGCCTGTGGCTTGACCGAACGAGGCGCTACACCTTGGGCGAACAGGCGTCCAGCCGAAGCGGCGGCGGAAAGGGTTACAAAGAGACGGCGGGTGATCTTCATTTCACGAAGTAGTTTCCAACAACGGTACGTTTGCGGAAACGTTTACTAGGCATATATTCTATCCGACGCTTCTGATGGATAAGTTGAGGAAGGTTCAACATGGAAAGTCGCCGGCTGGGGAATAGCGATTTACAGATTTCGGTGCTGGGCATTGGCGCATGGGCGATCGGTGGCGGCGGCTGGGTCGGCAGTATGGGTCCGCAAAATGAAGCCGACTCGATTCCCGCCATACACGCAGCGCTCGATCGCGGCATGAACTGGATCGACACTGCAGCGCTTTACGGCCTCGGTCACTCCGAAGAGGTCGTGGCTGCGGCAATCAAGGATCGAAATCCGCGACCTTACATCTTCACGAAATGCGAGCGCGTTTGGGATGAGAAGGGGAATGTGGGTGCGTCGCTTAAGGCAGAATCCATTCGCCGTGAGTGTGAAGCCAGTTTGCGCAGACTGAAGATCGATGTGATCGATCTCTATCAGATCCACTGGCCCGAGCCCGACGAAGACATCGAAGAAGGTTGGACCGAGATGGCCCGCCTGAAGGAGGAAGGCAAAGTCCGCTACATCGGCGTTTCAAACTTTAACGTTTCGCAGATGAAAAGAGCGCAGGCGATTGCGCCT
>Ga0070741_10001458_pt1 | contig 71948 bp, 64 predicted proteins | sample Coa_R1_4_FD_66440 | JGI IMG/M metagenome (GOLD analysis project Ga0070741, IMG submission 66440) | Surface soil microbial communities from Centralia Pennsylvania, which are recovering from an underground coalmine fire - Coalmine... | ecosystem: Environmental > Terrestrial > Soil > Unclassified ... | reverse complement strand
GCGCCGCAGCACATGCCGAACTGCTTGTGGCGGTGCATCTCCTTCACCTCGGCGCCGGTCTTCGCGAGCACCTCGCGCGGCTCGTCGTAGATGTCGTTGAAGCGACCGTAGTAGCAGGAGTCGTGGTAGGCAGTCTTCTTCCGGAACTCGGGCGGGACCTGGAGGCGGCCGTCGGCGATCAGCTTCGCGATCAGCTCGGCGGCGTGGATGACCTCGAAGTTACCCCCGAACTGCGGGAACTCGTTCTTGATCGTGTTGAAGCAGTGGGGGCAGTTCGTGATCACCTTCCGGACCTTGTAGCCCTGGAAGCTCTCGACGCACATCTGCGCCATCGTCTGGTAGAGGTACTCGTTGCCGAGACGGCGCGCCGTCTCGCCGTTGCACATCTCCTCCCGCGCGAGGCAGGCGAAGTCGACGCCGGCCTTCTTCAAGAGCCGCGCGAACGCCTGCGTCGTCTTCTTGTTCCGGTCGTCGAACGAGCCCGCGCAGCCGACGTAGTAGAGGTACTCGGCGTCCGGCTTGTCGGCGACCGTCGGAACGTCGAGTCCCGCCGCCCAGTCGAACCGCTTCTCCGCGCCGATGCCCCACGGGTTCGACTGCGTCTCCATCCCCTTGAACGTCCGGGTGAGCTCCGACGGGAACCGCGCCGCCTCCTGCACGAGGTGCCGGCGCATGTCGACGATCTTGTCGACGTACTCGATCATCACCGGGCACGACTCCTCGCACGCCCGGCAGACGTTGCAGGCCCAGAGCGTCTCGTCCTTGATCACGGGCCCGACGACGTTCTCACCGACCTCGGGCGGCTCGGCGCCGTCGCCGTTTGGCGCCGACGCAAGACGCTTCTCGATCGCTTCGTCCTGGTGCGCGTAGAGGTAATCGCGCAGATCGAGGAGCAGCTGACGCGGCGCGAGCGGCTTTCCGGTGGCCGTCGCGGGACACTGCGACGAGCAGCGGCCGCACTCCGTGCAGCTGAACATGTCGAGGACCTGCTTCCAGGTGAACTGATCGATGTGCGAGGTCCCGAACGTCGTCGCGTTCTCGAGATCCTGTTTCGAGAGCCGGCCGATCGGCTGGAGGGGCCCGAAGAACACGTTCGGCAGCGACGTGATGATGTGGAAGTGCTTCGAGAGCGGGAGGAGATTCAGGAACGTCAGCACGACGAGGTTGTGGATCCACCACGCGACGTTCCCGATCCAGCCGGCGATCCCGACGGCCGCGAGGGCGCGGCCGACGAGGTGCGAGAACGGCTCCCAAGCGGCGTCGGCGGCGACGAGCGGATCCAGCGGATGCATCATCAGGCGGCTGCCGTCGTAGATGAGCCCGGTCGCCATGATCGTGCCGATGAAAACGAGGATCAGGTACGCCTCCCAGTGCGACTGGGACCGAAGCCGGTTCTCGGCGGGCTGAAACCCGTAGAGGCGCGCCGGATGCGTCACGAGCCAGCGGACGAGCGCGACGCCGACCCAGAACAGCACCAGCACCTCCATCACGTCGCGCAGCAGGAGATACGGATGTCCGATCAGCGGGATCGCGAACTGGTCGGAGTAGGCGCGGCCGAACATCGTGGCGATCTGGAGGCCGAGGATCGTGAACCCCCAGAAGATGAAGAAGTGCATCCACCCGGCGGTGGTCTCGCGCACGTACGTGACCTCGGGACGGACGAACTTCTTCTGCCCGAAGAAGTAGACGACGACCGCCCACACGCGCTCCGGGATGCGATCGAACCGCGGGGCGGGGGCGGCGACGCGCAGCAGGTTGAATCGTCCCCACAGCTGACGGACAAAGACGCCGAGCGCGGCGACGATGCAGAGCGTGAACAGGATCGACGAGAGCATGAATTCCCCCCGAAGCCTGGCTCTTATTCCACGGTTCCGGGCCTTGCAAATCCGGGCGGCCGCCGCGCTGTTGCTCGCCGCCGCGTGCGCGCGCGGCGGCCCCGTGGCGCGTATCCACACCGCGCACGGCGACGTCGAGGTCGCGCTCGAGGTCGTCGACACGCCCGCCGCGCGGGAGCGCGGGCTCATGTATCGGACGTCGCTCGCCGACGGACACGGCATGCTCTTCGTCTTCGACGCCGACGCCGATCAGGAGTTCTGGATGAAGGACACGCTGATCCCGCTCGACATGCTCTTCATCGCCGCGGACGGCCGTCTCGTCGGCATTCACGCCAACGCGGTGCCGCTGTCGACCATCCACATCAGCGTCGGCAAGCCGTCGCGCTTCGTTCTCGAGGTGCCCGGCGAGTACGCGGCGCGCCACGGCATCGCAACGGGCGACCGGATCGAGCTCCGCGGCGTGCGTGTACCTTGAATTCCGAGGGACCGCATACTAAGGAACGCAATTCTCACCAGAATTCCGACTGATGGCCGTCAAGGAGAATCTCGCAGAGCTCGAACGGCGGACGCGCGAAGCGCTCCGCGGCGGCGGCGAGGACAAGCACGCCAAGCGCCGCGCCGAGGGGCGGATGAGCGCACGCGAGCGGATCGAGGTGCTCCTCGACCCCGGCAGCTTCGTCGAGTTCGACCGCTTCAAGACGCATCGCTGCACCGACTTCGGGATGGCGGAGCGGAAGATCTACGGCGATGGCGTCGTCACCGGACACGGGACGATCGATGGCCGCCTCGTCTTCGTCTTCTCGCAGGACTTCACGGTCTTCGGCGGCAGCCTCTCCGGCGCGTACGCCGAGAAGGTGCTGAAAATCATGGACCTCGCCATGAAGGCCGGCGCGCCCGTGATCGGCATCAACGACGGCGCCGGCGCCCGCATCCAGGAAGGGGTCGTCAGCCTCGCGGGCTACGGCGAGATCTTCCTCCGGAACGTCCTCTCCTCCGGCGTCATCCCGCAGATCTCCGTGATCATGGGTCCGTGTGCGGGCGGCGCGGTCTACTCCCCCGCCCTCACCGACTGGATCTTCATGGTGAAGGGGCTCAGCTACATGTTCATCACCGGCCCCGACGTCATCAAGGCGGTGACGCACGAGGAGGTCACGCACGAGGAGCTCGGCGGCGCCGACACGCACAACTCCCGCAGCGGCGTCGCGCACTTCGAGGGCGAGAACGAGGCCGACACGCTCGCGATGGTCCGCGAGCTCTTCTCGTACATCCCGAGCAACAACGTCGACGACCCGCCGTACGTCGCGACCGACGACGACCCGAACCGCCGCGACCCCCGGCTCGCGTCGATCGTGCCCGAGAACCCGTCGAAGCCCTACGACATGCACGAGATCATCACGGCGGTCGTGGACAATGGGGACTTCTTCGAGGTGCAGCCGGCGCTCGCGCGGAACATGCTTTGCGGGTTCGCGCGGCTCGGCGGCCGCTCGGTCGGGATCGTCGCGAACCAGCCCGCCTTCCTGGCCGGGGTTCTCGACATCGACTCGTCCATCAAGGCCGCGCGCTTCGTCCGCTTCTGCGACTGCTACAACATTCCACTGATCACCTTCGTCGACGTGCCCGGCTTCCTTCCCGGGACCGCCCAGGAGTTCGGCGGCATCATCAAGCACGGCGCGAAGCTCCTCTACGCGTACTGCGAGGCGACCGTCCCGAAGATCACGCTGATCACCCGCAAGGGGTACGGCGGCGCCTACGTGGTCATGTCGGCGAAGCACATCCGCGGCGACGTGAACCTCGCCTACCCGAGCGCCGAGATCGCCGTCATGGGTCCCGACGCGGCCGTCAACATCATCTTCCGGAACGAGATCGAGAAGGCGAAGGATCCGGAGAAGGCGCGCGCCAAGTTCGTCGCCGAGTATCGCGAGACGTTCGCCAATCCCTACAAGGCGGCGGAGCTGGGCTACGTCGACGAGATCATCCAGCCGGTCGACACGCGCCCGCGTCTCATCGCCGCGCTCGAGATGCTGCAGAACAAGCGCGACCGGAACCCGCCGAAGAAGCATGGCAACATCCCGCTCTGAGCGGGGCCGCGCCGCGAAGGCCGGCGCGCCGCGGCCCTTCCGCCGCGTGCTGGTCGCGAACCGCGGCGAGATCGCCGTACGCATCATCCGGGCGTGCCGCGAGCTCGGGATCGAATCGGTCGCGGTGTACTCGGAACCCGATCGAAGCGCGCTGCACGTCCGGCAGGCCGATCACGCGTATCCGATCGGTCCGGCCGCGGCGTCGGAGAGCTACCTCCGGATCGACAAGCTGATCGCGGCCGCGAAGGAGTCGGGCGCGGAGGCGGTTCACCCGGGCTACGGCTTCCTCTCCGAGCGCGCGCCGTTCGCCGAGGCGTGCGTGAAAGCCGGGCTCGTCTTCATCGGCCCGTCGGCGAATGCGATCACGAAGATGGGCGACAAGGTCGAGGCGCGCCGTCTCATGCGTGCAGCGGGCGTGCCGGTCGTCCCGGGCTCGGACGAGGCGCTCGACTCCGAGGCCGAGATCGACCGGGTCGCGCGCGATGCCGGCTTCCCGATCATGCTGAAGGCGGCGGGCGGCGGCGGCGGCAAGGGCATGCGCCTCGTCGCGTCGCCCGAGGAGCTCAAGAGCGCGATCCGCGCCGCGCGCTCCGAGGCGAAGTCGGCCTTCGGCGACGACCGGGTCTACGTCGAGAAGGCGATCATCCGCCCGCGCCACGTGGAGGTGCAGGTCCTCGCCGACGCGCACGGCAACACGATCCATCTCTACGAGCGCGAGTGCTCGATCCAGCGCCGCCACCAGAAGGTCATCGAGGAGTCGCCCTCGATGGCGATCGACCAGAAGACGCGCGAGGAGATGGGGCGCGTCGCCGTGCAGGCCGCGCGCGCCGTCGACTACGTGAGCGCCGGCACGATCGAGTTTCTCGTCGACCAGGACCGGAAGTTCTACTTCCTCGAGATGAACACGCGCATCCAGGTCGAGCACCCGATCACCGAGGCGGTGACCGGCGTCGACCTGGTGCGCGCGCAGATCGAGATCGCGCAGGGCCTACCGCTGCGTCTCCGCCAGGAGGACATCGTCCAGCGCGGCTGGGCGATCGAGTGCCGCATCTACGCGGAGGATCCCGAGAACAACTTCCTCCCGGCTCCCGGGCGGATCGACGTCCTGCGGGTTCCGAGCGGGATCGGCATCCGCGACGACTCGGGCGTCTACGAAGGCTACGAGGTGTCGACGTTCTACGACCCGATCCTCTCGAAGCTCGTCGCCTGGGGCGGCAGCCGCGACGAGGCGATCGGGCGGATGCTGCGCGCGCTCCGCGAGTACGTGATCGTCGGCCCGACGGCGAACATCGCGTTCCACCGGTGGGCGCTGGAGCATCCCGCGTTCCGCGCCGGCGACATCGACACCGGCTTCATCGCGCGCCACTTCACGCCGGCCGCCCTCGTAGAGAGCGCGGAGGCGGACCTGCCGCTCATCGGCGCGGCGCTGGCCGCGGTCGCCGGCGCCGGCGCGAGCACGAACGGCACCGCGCCGCCGTCGCCTTCACGCTCCCGCTGGCGCGAGATCGCGCGCCGCGAGGCGCTCCGTGAGTGACGAGGCGGGCCAGGCCGGCGCCCCGTCCCGCGCGACCCGTTTCACGGCACTCGTCGGCGAGACCATGTACGCCCTCGAGATCCAGGCCCTCGGCGACGACCGCTATCGGATCGCGATCGACGGCCGCGAGCGGATCGTCGACAGCCGGCAGACGGGAAGCGGGACGTTCTCCCTCCTGATCGGGCACGCGACCGCCGAGGTCAGCGTCACGACCCGTGGCGAGGAGTTCCTCGTGAGCGCCGGTGGCCGGACGCACCGGCTGCGCCTGCTCGACGAGCGCGCGCTCCGGCGACGCGCCCGCTCCGCCAGCGACGGAGCGCACGAGGTCCGCGCGGCGATGCCGGGCAAGGTCGTCGCCGTCCTCGTCGAGCAGGGCACGCAGGTCGAGCGCGGCCAGGGGTTGCTCGTGCTCGAGGCCATGAAGATGGAGAACGAGATCGCGGCGCCGCGGGGGGGGACGATCACGGAGCTGCGCGTGAAGCCCGGGCAGGCCGTCGAGTCGGGGGAGCTGCTCGCGCGGATCGATTGAGGCTGCGGCGCGGGGGCGGGGTGCTCCGCGGGCTCCTGCGTCCTCGGCGTAAGCGCGCGACCGTAGGCTGCACCGTCCCCCCGCCAGCCGTGTGCGCGCGCTAACGCCTGCGGAAGTCGCCCGCGGAGCACCCCGCCCCCGCGCCGGGCCAGTGGATCGCGAACCATCCCCCGCGCGAGCGCGCTGCGCGCGCCGCGCGCACCGCCGTGGCGTCCAGCCTCGGCGCCGCGATCTCGGGCGGCGGAGGGTTATTTGGCGAGCGAGCGCGACGCGCGCGCCGCGCTCGCGTCGCCGCGCCGCGAGCCGAGCGCGCCACCCGAGACCCGGCAGCGGGGGAGAGGGCTCCCGCCGGCGACTTCCGCAGGCGTTAGCGCGCGCACACGGCTGGCGGGGGGACGGTGCAGCGTCCGCGGTGCGCTTACGCCGAGGACGCAGGAGCCGGCGGGAGCCCGCTCCCCCGCCGCCGCGCCTCGAGCTGCCGCGCTCGCGCGAGTTGTCCGACCGGCACGATCGTGTTAGGGAAGCCGACCAATCCGCGACGATGAGCATCGCGTACGTCCCCAAGAAGATCTACCTCACCAAAGGCGTCGGCAAGCACCGCGAGAAGCTCTCGAGCTTCGAGATGGCGCTCCGCAGCGCCGGCATCGCGCAGTTCAACCTCGTGCGCGTGTCGTCGATCTTCCCGCCCCACTGCAAGCTGATCTCGCCGCCGGAAGGGCAGAAGCTCCTGAAATCTGGCCAGGTGCTGCACGTCGTCATGAGTGAGAACGCGACCAACGAGCCCCATCGGCTCGTCGCCGCGTCGGTGGGCGTCGCGATCCCGAAGGACCGCTCGCAGTACGGCTACCTCTCCGAGCACCACAGCTACGGCCAGACCGACAACAAGGCCGGCGACTACGCCGAGGACCTGGCCGCCTCCATGCTCGCCACCATCCTCGGCGTCGACTTCGACCCGAACACGAGCTACGACGAGCGCAAGGACATCTGGCGGATGAGCGACAAGATCGTCATCACCCGCAACGTCACGCAGTCCGCGATCGGCGATCGGGAGGGGCTCTGGACGTCGGTGGTCGCGGCGGCGGTGTTCGCGGAGTGACGTCGCCTCGCTGATCGACGCCGCGCGCATCACCCCGGAACCTGTGTCGAGGGAGGAGGACGGAGCCCTCGAGGCGCGTCTCTTGCACGCCGCGGCGCGCCGGAAGGGTCCCGTCGCGGTCGACGACCTGCTCCGCGCCGCGCGTCTGTCGCGCGACGAGCGGGCACGGGCGGGGGCCTGTCTCGCCGCGCTCGAGGCCCGCGGTGCGCTCGTGCGGACCAAGGGCGAGCGGCTGACGCTCCCGGAGCGTCTCGATCTGGTGGCCGGCCGCCTTCAGGGAAACCCGGCCGGTTTCGCGTTCTGCGTCCCGGACGATCCGGAGGCCGAGGACGTCTACGTGCCCGCCTCCGGCGTGCGCCCGGCGATGCACGGCGACCGCGTGCTCGTCCGCATCGAGCGCTTCCGCCGGCGCGGTCGCACGGAAGGCCGCGTCACGAAGGTGCTCGAGCGCGGCACGACCCGCGTCGTCGGCGTCCTCCGGCGCGGACGGACGGCGGACGTCGTCGTGCCGCAGGAGCAGCGCATCACCGTGCCGATCCTCGTCGGCCGCGGAGATGACGGCGGCGCGCGAGACGGCGATATGATCGTCGCCGAGCTCGTCCGCTACCCGGGGCTTGCGTCGGAAGCCGAGGCTCGCGTGACGGCGGTGCTCGGGCCCGCGTCCGACCCGCGCGTCGAGACCGAGGCCGTGATCGCGGCGCACGACCTGCCCCGCGAGTTCCCGCCCGACGTCGTGGCCGCCGCGCGACGCGTCCCGACCGCCGTGCCGGCGGAGGCGCTCGCCGGCCGCCTCGATCTCCGCGGCCTGCCGATCGTCACGATCGACGGCGAGAACGCGCGCGACTTCGACGACGCGGTGCTCGTCGAGGAGACGAAGAGCGGCTTCCGGCTGACGGTCGCCGTCGCCGACGTCGGCTACTACGTCGCCGCCGGGAGCGCGCTCGATCTCGAGGCACGCGCCCGGGGCACGAGCGTCTACTTCCCCGATCGCGTCATCCCGATGCTGCCCGAGGAGCTCTCGAACGGCATCTGCAGCCTGAAGCCCGACGAGGACCGGCTCGTCCTCGCCGTCCAGATGGACTTCAACGCGCACGCGCGGCAGACGGGCGCCACGTTCCACCAGGCGGTCATCCGGAGCGCGGCACGGCTCACGTACACGCAGGTCCGTCAGGCGTTGGTCGACCGCGATCCCGCGGTCCGGAACGCGGTCGGCGCCCTCGTCGAGCCGCTCGAGCGGGCGGAGCGGCTCGCACGGCTGCTCATGGCGCGACGGCGGAAGCGGGGCGCCATCGACTTCGATCTACCCGAAGCCGAGGTGATCCTCGACCTCCGCGGGCGGCCCGAGCAGATCGTCCGCGCCGAGCGCTCGATCGCACACCAGCTGATCGAGGAGTTCATGCTGGCGGCGAACGAGTCCGTGGCGCGCGAACTCGGCCACCGGAAGCTGCCGCTCCTCCACCGCGTCCACGAGCCGCCGAACCCGGAGAGCGTCATGGAGCTCGCGCGATTCGTCGAGGGCTTCGGCCTCCGACTCCGTCGCGACGAGGGACGGGTCGCGCCGAAGGCGTTCGCGGCGCTCCTCGAACAGGTCGAGGGCCGGCCCGAAGCGCGGCTCGTCAGCACCGTCCTCCTCCGCTCGATGCAGCAGGCACGCTACGCCGCCGAGCCCCTCGGCCACTTCGGCCTCGCGACCGACGCCTACACGCACTTCACCTCGCCGATCCGGCGCTATCCCGACCTCGTGGTGCACCGGATCCTCGCCGGCGCGCTCACCGGCACGCGCCAGGTGCCGACGGATCTGGCGGCCATCGCCGAGGAGTCCTCGCGCCGCGAGCGCGTCGCGATGGAGGCGGAGCGCGAGATCGTCCAGTTGAAGAAGATCCAGTTCATGCAGGACAAGGTGGGCGAGACGTACGAGGGTTTCGTCTCGGGCGTCGTCCCGTTCGGGTTCTTCGTCGAGCTCCGCGACGTGTTCGTCGACGGGCTCGTCCACCTGAGCGCGCTCGGCGACGACTTCTACGACCACCTCGAGCGCGAGCACATGCTTCGCGGGCGTCGGACGCGGCGGACGTTCCGCCTCGGCGATCCCGTCCGCGTGACGGTCGCGGGCGTGTCCGTCGAGCGCCGGCAGATCGACTTCATGCTCGCGGACACGATCGCACGGAGACGGGAACCATGGCGAAACCGACGGCGCTCCTGATCGCGCTCCTGCTCCTGCCCGCCGCCCGCGTCGCGGCGCGCGGGGCGGAGAGCGACCCGGCGCGGCGGAGCCTCGTCGTCGATGCCGTCGAGAAGGCGAGCCCGGCCGTCGTCAACGTGTCGACCGAGGTGATCGAGGAGCGCGGCTCGCCGTTCGGGTTCCAGCGCGATCCGTTCTTCGACGAGTTCTTCCGCGACTTCGTCGATCCGCGGCCGCAGCGGTACAAGTCGACGAGCCTCGGCTCCGGCGTCATCGTGGGCGCCGACGGCACGATCATCACGAACGTCCACGTCGTCGTGCGCGCGACCCGCATCCACGTGACGCTCGCCGACCAGCGCGAGTTCGACGCGACGCTCGTCGGCGCCGACGCCGACTCGGACATCGCGATCCTGCGCGTCAAGGCCGGCGGCTCGCTGCCGGCGATCCCGCTCGGCAGCTCGTCCGACCTGATGATCGGGGAGACCGTGATTGCGATCGGGAACCCCTTCGGGCTTTCGCACACGGTGACGACGGGCGTCGTCAGCGCGGTCGGCCGCTCGCTCCGCGACGAGGAGCGGACCTACACCGACTTCATCCAGACCGACGCGTCGATCAACCCGGGGAACTCGGGCGGGCCGCTCCTCAACATCCGGGGCGAGCTGGTCGGCATCAACACCGCCATCTACGGGAAGGCCCAGGGCATCGGCTTCGCGATCCCCGTCGACCGTGCGCGGCGCGTGATGAAGGACCTCGTCTCGTACGGCGAGGTGCGACGCGCGTGGGTCGGGCTCGTCGTCCAGGACCTGACCCCCGACCTGGCGCAGCACTTCGGCATCCGCCACGGCGTCGTCGTCGCCGACGTCGAGCCGGACAGCCCCGGCGCGGCGGCCGGCTTCGCGCGCGGCGACGCCATCACGCGGATCGACGGACACGACGTCGATTCGCACGAGGAGTTCGAGCAGCGGGTGAACGACCACGCCGAGGGCGAGCGCATGAGAGTCACGCGCCGGCGCGACGACCGCGACGACGACATCCAGCTGACGGCGGCGACGTTCCCCGCCGGGCGCGCCGACGAGCTCGCGTGGCGGCTGCTCGGCATCGAGGCGGGCGCCGATGGCAACGGGCTCCTCGTGAAGCGCGTGCGGCCGCAGAGTCCGCTCGCCCGGATCGGCCTCCAGCATGGCGATCGGCTCCTCGGGCTCGACGGGACGGCGCTCCACTCGGTCGCCGACTTCCGCCGGAAGATCATCGAGGTGCGCGCGGCGCGGGCCGTCCTCCTCTCGGTCGGCCGCGGACCGTATCAGTACAACCTGAACGTCCCGCTGGCGCGCGGGTGACGCGCGCCTTCCCGCGCGCGTTCTGGCTCTACCTCGCGAGCCGGTTCTGTACCGCGACCGGGATGATGATGCTGCGGGCCGGGATCGCGTGGCACGTCTTCGCCCTCTCCCACTCGGCGTTCCATCTCGGCCTGATCGGCCTCGTGCAGTTCCTGCCGATCCCCGTGTTCATGCTCCTCGGCGGCGCGCTCGCCGACAGCTACGACCGGAAGAAGATCATGATGGCCGCGCAGGGCGTCCCTCTCGTCTGCGCCGCGATGCTCTACCTCGCCACGCGCCGGGACGCCGCGACCCTGCCGCTCCTCTACACGGTGGTCGCGCTCGTCGGCGTCGCCTGGGCGTTCGACAGCCCGTCGCGCTCGGCGCTCCTCCCGACGCTCGTCTCGCGCGATGCATTCCCGAGGGCGGTGACGATCGCGTCGACGAACCAGGCGCTCGCGTTCAGCACCGGCCCCGTCCTCTGCGGCTGGCTCATCACCGCCGCCGGCCTCGCCGCCGTCTACGCGACGCTCGGCGTCCTCGTCGCCGTGTCGCTCGGCGCGCTCGTCTTCCTCCGGACGCCGAACCGCGACGGCCCGCGCGCGGTCGTGAGCCTGCGCGCGATCCGCGAAGGGCTCGCGTTCGTCCGGCGGAACGAGGTCGTCCTCGGCTGCATGGCGCTCGACATGCTCGCCGTGATCTTCGGCGGCGCCGCCGCGCTGCTCCCGATCTACGCCACCGACATCCTGCAGGTGGGCGCGCGGGGCTACGGCCTTCTCGCATCGTCGCTCGAGATCGGCGCGCTCCTCATGGCGTTCGTCCTGACGTTCCTCCCGCCGATCCGGCGCGCGGGCCGCGCCCTCCTCCTCGCGGTCGCGGCGTACGGCGTCGCGACGATCGTCTTCGGGCTGTCGCGCTGGTTCCCGCTCTCGGTGCTCGCCTACATGGCGGTCGGGATGGCCGACCAGGTGAGCGTCGTCATGCGGAGCACCGCGATCCAGCTCTCCACGCCGGACGCGCTCCGCGGGCGGGTGAGCGGCGTCAACATGATCTTCATCGGCGCCTCGAACCAGCTCGGTGCCGCCGAGTCCGGCTTCGTCGCGGCGCTCACGACCGCGACGTTCTCCGTGGTGAGCGGCGGGCTCGCCTCGCTCGGCGTCCTCGGGATCGTCGCCGCCAAGCTGCCCCGGCTCCGGCGGTACCGGATCGACGACCCGGCCGTCCGGGACCCGTCGTAGCGCCATCCCGAGCTGCCATCCGGGCCATGCACCCGGGTGCCACCGCCGGCTTGCACCCCGCGCCAGGACCCGTGGTTTTCCGTGGCAAATCGGCCCTCCGGCGTCGGCGATCGGCTGGCACGATCGATGCGATACCCCCCCGTCAGGAGGGCACGACGATGATGACGACGACGGCAATTCTTCCCGATCTCCTGGCTTCGACCGGCATCGGAACGCTCCTCGGGCCGATCACGATCCTGGCGCTCGCGGCGGTGCTCGTCACGCTCGGCGTCTTGGTTGCGGGCCTCGCGCTCGAGCCGGGCGACGCCGGGGCACGGCGCCGCATGACGGCCACGTCGACCCGTCCCGAGCCGACGCGCGTCTTCGACGCGGCGGCGTGAGCGTCGTGGACGCGACCGCCGAGCGCGGCCGTCCGTCGGGGAGCCGGGTCGCCGCGCTCCTCGCCGAGACAGTCGTTCACACGGTGCTCTTTCCGGGCACGATCGCTCTCGGCGTTCCCTGGCTGCTCGCCGCCGGCGACCCGAGCGCCGGCAGGTGGGCGTACCCGGTGCGCGTCGTCGGAATTCTGCCCGTCGTCGCGGGAATCGTACTGCTCGCCTGGTGCACGTGGGACTTCATCGCGGCGGGACACGGAACGCCGAACCCGGTCGATCCGCCGCGGTTCCTCGTCTCCCGCGGCCCGTACCGGATCGTGCGGAACCCGATGTACGTCGGCGTCGTCCTGATCGTCTTCGGCGAAAGCCTGCTCCTCGGCTCGAGCCGCGTGCTGCTCTACGCCGCGGCGCTGCCGGTGCTGTTCACGCTCTTCGTCCTCGGCTACGAGGAGCCGACGCTCATACGGCTGTTCGGCGCCGCATACGACGAGTACCGACGCGCCGTCCCGCGCTGGATCCCGCGGCTCCGCCGCCCGGGCCGAGCGTCCTAGAATCGCGACTAGTCCGGTGGCGCGGCATCGCCGCGGCCGCCGAAGCGGAGCGTACGGAGCTGGCTGCGGTACCACTGCTGGACCTCGCGCATCGCCTGCCGGCTCTCCGGCGTCGCCGGGCCGGGATTGTCCTGACGGATCTTCGCCATCCGACTCCGCAGCTCGTCGCGGAGCGCGAGACGACGCTCGAGCACCTGCCGTCGCTCGGCGAGGACGCGCTCGAACGCGCCGGCATCCGCGGCGGCATTCGGCGCCGGCGCAGCGCTCGGCACACCGGCGGTCGGCGCGGACGGCGGCGGCGGTCCCGCGGCACCTTGCTGCGGTGGTGCCGACGCGACGCGCAGCTCCGCAGCCGACACGCGACGGTCGAGGTCCTTGAGATTCTGCTCGAGTCCGGCCACCGGCTCGACGCGGCGCTCGGCGGTCGCGAGCCGGCTCTCGATCCGCTCGAGGCGCGCCTCGAGGGCCGCGAGCTTCGCGTCCGACGGCTTGTCCGAACCGCATCCGAGGACGAGCGCGAAGGAAATCCCGCAGAGAGCGATCGCGCGCACTGCCCGCGTCATCGACGGCATCCTGGCATGGATGAGCCGGCGACCGAAAGTCGGCGCGACAAATTCGTTGACGAAGCGCTCGAGCCGTCAGTATAGCCCCTGACGGCTCGCCGGAAGGCGACCAGGAAGGGGCACCATGCGGACACGCTGGCTCACCGCGATCGTCGTCGTGCTTCCCACCCTCGCACGGGGAGCGTGTCCTCCGAGCTGTCCGCTGCCCGGCGGCGGCAGCCCAAAGCACGACTGCCACGCCGAGTTCGCGACCGGCGTCCTCCGGCTGAACTATCCTCCGTTCGACCCGGCACGCCCGCGCCCGGGGACGGAGGTCCGCTGCTTCGACGGCGACGCCGGCTGCGACACCGACGGCGCCGTGAACGGCGAGTGCCGCTTCGACGTGAACGTCTGCCTGCTGCGGAGCGCGGATCCGGCGCTCCCGAGGTGCACGCCGGCGGAGGTGACCTCGGTCTCGGTCGTGAACCCCGGCGGCGACCCCGATCTGCAATCGCTCGCGAGCGCGCTCGGCGGTCTCCTTCCGTCGACGGCGGACGCTTGTACGACCGGCCAGACGCTCCGCGTCCCCCTCGTCATCGACGGGAGCGGGCACCTCGGGCGGGCAAGCAAGATCGTCCGGCTGAAGGCGCGCACCGGGTCCGCGGTGGACGTCGACCGGCTCCGGCTGACGTGCGTGCCGCGCGAGTGGCCGAGCCACGGCTACGACCACGCGAACCACCGCGCGACGCCGCTCGAGACGACGCTCGCCCCCGCGAACGCGGCGCAGCTCGCCGTCAAGTGGCAGCTCGACCTGACCGCGCTCGCCGGCGCCGGCAACAACGGCGTCACCTCCACGCCGACCGTCGGGGCCGGCTCGGTGTTCGTGACGTCGTGGAACGGGAACGTGTACGCGGTGGACGTCGAGACCGGGCGCGTGCGCTGGAAGTACGACACCGGAAGCGGGGGCATCCTCGGCGTGCAGAGCTCCGCGACGCTCACCGCGGACGGCCGCCTCCTCGTCGGCGACAGCGCCGCGGTCCTTCACTGCCTCCGCGCACGCACCGGACAGCTCCTCTGGAAGACGAGCCTCGGCGATCCGAGCGTCGACCACATCTGGGCGTCACCCGCGGTCGCAAACGGCCGCGTCATCATCGGCGTGGCGTCCCACAGCGATCAGCCGTGCACGCAGGGGAAGCTGTTCGGCGTCGACCTCGACACCGGCGCGATGCTCTGGCCCGGGCCACTGAAGACGGTGCCCGACGGCAACGTCTGCGTGAACGATCCGACGATCGCGTGCAGCGTCGACACCGACTGTCCGAGCGGCACGTGCCAGAAGGCGCGCGGCGCCGGCATCACCGCGACGGTCGCGATCGATGCGACGGGCGAGACGGTCTACATGAACACGGTCGGCTGCTACACCTTCCCGTCGATCGGGGACTCGGACTCGATCTTCCGGGTCCAGGCCGGAACCGGCGCGGTGGACTGGAAAGTGCGCGTGCAGCCGCCGGAGCACGGTCCGAAAGCCTTCTACCACGACTTCGGCTTCCTGAACGGGCCGATCCTCGCCGACGCCGACGACGGCATGGGGGGTACGCGCCTCCTCGTCGTCTCGGGGAGCAAGGACGGCTCCCTCTACGCGCGGCTCCCCGCGGACGGAACCGAAGCGTGGACGCGGGCGGTCCGGCCGGCCCCGAACCCACCCGGGTTTGCGGGCTTCGGGCTCTTCAATGGCGCGATCGGTTTTGCCGACCAGCGCTTCCACGCCGCCCTCAACGACTTCATCCCGGCGTCGCCGACGCCACCGAAGCATCTGATGGCGTTCAGTCCGGTCGACGGCAGCACGCTCTGGGAGGACGAGATCGGCGACAGCTGGGGCAGCATGGCGATCGCGAACGGGCTCCTGTTCGTCGGCACGCTCGACGCCTCGGAGTACTACGTCTACGACGCGGCCGCGGGCGTCCGCCTGAAGACGTTCACGATGCCGACCAACGTGAGTTCCGGCGCGTCGATCGTCGACGGCACGGTGTACGTCGGCTACGGGATCTTCGGCGACCCGGGCGGCGTCATGGCGTTCGCGCTGCCGTGACCGCGCGGGTCGCGACGTTCGATCCGCTCTTCCCGGCCGCCGACGCGGACGCGATGATCGCGCTCTGTGAGCGCTTCGGCAGCTACGGCATGTACGGGCAGACGCCGATCGAGGAGGAGCTCGGTCGTGGGCTCTACCAGCGGCACGACGCCGCGATGAACTTCATCCGGACGGGTGGCCGCTTCGGGCGCACCGAGTCGTTCGCCTCGCTCGCGGTCCGGACGAACTACTTCCGCGAGACCTACGCCTACGCGACGCCCGTCGTTCCCGGGATCGAGGGCTTCCTCTGGCACGAGCGCTTCATCGAGGCGGCACGTGCGCTCTACGACCGTCCCGTCGTGGTGCCGGCGATCGTGTACGCGAACCTCCTCGTACCGGGCCAGGAGCTCGCGGTCCACAGCGACGTGCCGGAGTTCCGCGGCGCCAACCGGACGAAGGATCCCGAGTGGCTGATGGTGGTCATGCATCACTCGCGCCTGTTCGAGCCGTGGCGGATCCCGATCGCGACCGCGGTCTCGTGGTTCCACGGCTGCCGGGGCGGCGAGCTCGCCGTCTATGCCGACGGCGCCGGCGGCCCGCCGACCGTCGTCCCCGCCGCGCACAACACGGCCGTGCTGCTCGACACCGACTCCGTGTTCCACGGCGTCGACCGGGTCGCGGAGACGTCGGTCCCGCTCCCGCCGCTCGAGATCGGCATGCGGCTCACGTTCGAGGGCGGCAACGCCTGGCGCGTCGGCTTCAGCGACGACGCCGTGATTCGCTATCACTGGGACGACATCCGCTTCTCGGTGTCGTGGAAGGCCTACTGCTTCGCCGACGAGCGCGAGCGGCGGGCGGTCGAGGAGCACACCGACGACCTCACGCGCGACGAGATACTCGCGCGGCTGCTCGCGGACCTCCGCGCGCGCGGGCGGCTCGGAGACGCCGTGCCCGGCGGGACGGATCTCGCGCTCCTCCTGATCGACGAGTACATCCGGTTTCCGCCGCCCGCCAACTGAGTCAGCCGAGGCGCAGCTTCATCAGCCGTCGGATGGCGGTGAGGAGCACGGCGAACAGCGCGAGCAGCGCGAGGCCGGGAACGGCGACGTCCACGATCCCTGCGCCGCGCTCGACGATCCGCCGGAGCGCGATCTGGTACCAGCGGAGGGGGAACAGCGCCCCGAGCTCCCGGACGCCGTGCGGCATGAACTGATACGGGAACATGACGCCGGAGAGCACGAACGACGGCAGGATGAAGAACACCGTGATGAACACGGCCTGCGCCGACGTCCGCGCGACCACGGAAACGAAGACGCCGATCGCGAGCGACGCCAGTACGAATGGCAGCGTGATGACGAAGAGCGCGAGCCAGCTGCCCTGCGGCCAGACCCCGAAGACGATTCCGGCCGCCACCGTGCTCACGACGAGGATCGCGTAGCAGACGACGACGTACGGCACGAGCTTCCCGAGGACGATCTCGAGCGAGCTCGTCGGCGAGGCGAGCATCTGCTCGTACGTCCCGCTCTCGCGCTCGCCGACGAGCGCGAGAGCCGTGACGGACATGCAGAGGTTCGTCAGCAGCATGCCGGCCATCGCGGAGAGGAAGAACGTCCGGTCGCTGAGCGTCGGGTTGAACCGGAAGCGCTGCCGGACGTCGATCGGCGGCCGGGCATGGTCCCGACCCCGGCCGTTTCCGACGTCGAGCGCCGCGCCCACCTGCGCGATGTAGCCGGCCACCCGCGCGGCCGACAGGGGGTCGCTGCCGTCGACGAGGAGCTGCACGCGGGGCCGGTCGCGCGCGACGTCGCGCCGGAAGTCCGTCGGGACGACGAGGACCGCGAGCGCCCGATTGCCGCGGAGGAGCCGGCGCGCCTCGCCGTAGCTCTCGATCGGCCGCGGCGGACGAAAGTAGCCGGTCGCCGAGATCTCGGCGACGAGCCGGCGCGAGAGCGCCGTCTGGCTCCGGTCGAGGACGGCCCACGGGACGTTCGCCGGCTTGTTCGACAGCGCCACGCCGAAGAGGATCAGCATCATGATCGGCTGCATCACGACGACGCCGATGAACGCCCGGTCGTGACGCACGACGCGTGCCTCGCGGTATGCGATCGCGAGGACGTTCGACCAGAAGCGGCCCCCGAACCGTGTCATGCACGTCTCCCGATGGTGCGGAGCGCGTATCCGACGAGGACCACGCCGGTGAGCCCGAGCACGGCCAGCTCGGGAAGAAGCGCCGCCGGCCCGGCGCCGCGCATGTAGATCGCCCGGCTGACGCGGATGTAGTGCGTCGCGGGAAAGACCTCCGCGACGAACCGGAAGAACCCGGGCATGTTCCGCGTCGCAAACGCGAAGCCCGAGAGCTGCACGAGCGGGATGCTGAACAGCACGGTCTTCTGCACCGCCTCCGCCGGGGTCCCCGAGGTCGCGGAGAAGATCAGCCCGAGCGCGAGCGAGATGAGGACGTAGCCGGACGAGATCGCGACGAACAGTAGGATCGAGCCCGCGGGCCACACGTGCAGCAGCACGCCGGCGACGACGACCATGAGCAGGATGTCGAACGCGAACACCGCGCCGAGCGGCAGGATCTTCCCGAGGAAGATCTCGAGCGATGTCGCAGGCGTGACCTGGAGCTGGTCGAACGTCCCGCCGAGGCGCTCGTTCACGATCGAGACGGCGGTGATGAGCGTCGTCAGGAACGAGAGGACGAAGCCGAACGTCCCGGCCACCATGAACGGCGTCCCGTCGAGGCGCGGGTTCCAGAGCGCGCGCGTCACCACGCCGATGCCTTCCCCGCCCGACGTGCCGCGCCGCACGAGCTCGGCGCCGTTGGCGGCGACGATGCCCTGCAGGAATCCTTCGGCGTTACCGGCGAGGACCGCCTCGCCCGCGTCGTAGATCGCCTGGATCTCGGGCCGTGGACCGCCGCTCGCGACGTCGAGCAGGCGGCGGTCGAAGTCGGGCGGGATCACGAGCGCGACGCTCGCGGACCCGGACACGAGGGCGCGGTCGATCGCCTCGCGGTTCCGATAGACGCGCGGCGCGAACGTCCCCGTCGCGGCGAGCTCGGAGACGAGCCGCCGGCTCGCGGCCGTCCCGTTCGCGTCGAGGACGGCGATCGAAAGGTCCTTCACCTCGGTCGACAGCACGAAGCCGAAGACGAGCAGTGCGCCGAGCGGCACGAGGACGAGGATCGAGACCGTGAACCGGTCGCGCAGCGTCGCGCGGACCTCGCGTCGGAGCAGCGTGCGGAGCCGGCGCCAGTTCACGACGCACCGGCCTCGCCGAGCACGCGGCGGAAGACGTCGATCATGCTCGGCTGCGCGATGTGGATGCGCGCCGCCGGCTCGTCGTGCGCGACGCGACCGAGCGCGGCGAGGAGCGCCCGATCGAGGACCGGAGCGCGGACCGCGAGCCCGTCCGCGCTCGGAGTCACCGCGGCGCCCGTGGCCGCGAGCGCGTCCGCGGCGTGCGGGCGCGCGGCGGTCGGCAGACCGACGTCGATCGTATAGCCGCCGGCGTAGCGCCGGCGGAGCTCCTCGGGCGGCGCGTCGGCGACGATGCGCCCGGCGGCGATCAGCGACACGTGATCGCAGTAGTCGGCCTCGTCGAGGAAGTGTGTCGTGACGAAGACCGTCACGCCGGCGGCGGCCTCGTCCTGGATGAGCTCCCAGAAGAGCGCGCGGCTGTGCACGTCGACCCCGGCCGTGGGCTCGTCGAGGAAGAGGAGGCGCGGGCGATGGAGCGTCGCGACCGCGAGGCCGGCGCGCTGCCGCATGCCGGCGGGGAGGTTTTCCGGACGCTCGTCCTCCGCGTCACCGAGGCCGAATCGCTCGCGCAGCGCGCCCCACCGGTCGCGGAGCGCGTCGCCGCCGAGGTCGTAGAGGCCGGCGTAGAACTCGACGTTCTCCCGCAGCGTGAGGCCCTGGTAGAGGCTCACCTTCTGGCCCATGTAGCCGATCCGATCGCGCACCCGCCGCGGCTCCTTCAGCACGTCGACCCCGGCGACGTCGATCGTCCCGGCGGTCGGCGTCAGAAGACCGATCAGCATCCGGATGGTCGTGCTCTTCCCCGAGCCGTTGGCGCCGAGGAACGCGAAGATCGATCCGGTTGCGACGTCGATGTCGACGCCGTCGACGGCGGTGAAGTCGCCGAAGCGCTTCGTGAGGCCACGCGTCCGGATGATCGGCGTGCTCACGCGACCAGCCCTCGCGCGAGCGCGGTGAACGTCGACTCGAGGTCGATCTCGGTTTCCTCGGCGACGCGCACGTCGGCGCCGGGCAGTGCCGTCAGATCCGCCAGGACGCGCCCGGCGTCGGGGGCGCGGTCCCGGCGGACCTCGATGCGCGCGAAACGGCCCGTCGCGCGCGCGCCCGCGACGTACGCGAGACCGCGGGCGGCCCGGGCGATCCGGCGCGGGTCGTCGCCCCACGCCCGATAGAGGACGAGCGGCGCGGCGGCGCGGAGCTCGGCCGGCGTCCCGACCGCGACCACGCGGCCGCCGTCGAGATAGGCGAGCCGGTCGCACGCCGCGGCCTCGTCGAGGTAGCTCGTGCTCATGAGGACGAGCGCGCGCCCGCGCTCGCGCTCGAGGAGGCTCCAGATCTCGCCGCGCGCGATCACGTCGACGCCGGCGGTCGGCTCGTCGAGGACGAGGAGCGCCGGCTGCGGGAGGAGCGCGCACGCGATCGCGAGCTTCTGCTTCATCCCGCCCGACAGCGCCCCCGCGGCCCGCGCCGCGAACGGGGCGAGGCCCGTCCGTCCGAGCAGCTCGTCGCGGCGCCGCCGGAACTCGTCCTCGGGAATGCGGTGCAGGCGCGCCGTGAAGCGGAGGTTCTCCTCGACCGAGAGGTCGCGGTGGAGGCTGAACGCCTGCGGGACGTACCCCAGGTGCGACTTCAGCTCGGTGACGTCGCGCCGGACGTCGTAGCCGAGCACCGTCGCTTCGCGCGCCTCGACGTCGAGCAGCCCCGTGATTGCGCGGAGGAGCGTCGTCTTCCCGGCGCCGTCGGGACCGACGAGGCCGAAGAGCTCCTGCTCGGTGATCGTCAGGTCGATGCCCGCGAGCGCGCGTCGTCGCCCGAAGCGCTTCTCGAGACCGCGGAGCTGGACGAGTGGCGCCGTCATCCCGTGAGGTAGACGTTGCCTTCCGTCCCCGGCTGGAAGCGCTCGACCTCCTCGAGGATGCGCACCTTGGCGCGGTACACCTGGCCGAGGCGGTCGCTCCGCGTCTCGATCTTCTCCGGCGTGAACGTCGCCTGATCGGCGACGAAGCTGACCTCGCCCGGCACGCGATGGCCGGGCGCGCTGTCGAGCTCGATCGCGACGCGACGGCCGACGCGGAAGTGCCCGACCTCGGCGACCGGGACGTAGACCTGCACGTACTTGTCGGTCGGATCGAGGACGGCGAGGATCGGCGTCCCGGGCTGGGCGAGCTCGCCGGGCCAGATCATCTGCGTCTGCACGACGGTCGGCACGTTCGGCGCGCGGATCGTGTACTTGGCCTCCGTCACCTTCAGCTGCGCGAGCTCGGCGCGGAGGAGCCCCCGCCGGCGCTCGAGGACGTCGAGCTGCCGGCGCGCGACGGCGATGTTTCCGCCCTCGGCCTCGGTCCGTGCGAGGACCTCGCGGATGCGATCGAGCGCGCCGCGAGACTGGTCGCGCCGCGCGCGCGCGTCGTCCACGAGCTGCGCGGTGCTGGCGCCGCTCGCGCCGAGGTCGCGCTCGCGCTTCCACGTCCGCTCGGCGAGATCGGCGGCGACCTCGGCCTCGCGGAGCTCCGCCCTCCGCGCGCGCACGTCGCGCCCCCAGGTGTCCTCGATGAGCGCGATCTGCTCCCGCTGGCGGCGGATGTCGGCCTCGGCGACCTCGAGCTCCTGCCGCTTCGCCTGGAGCCGGGTGCGAATGTCGTCGTCGTCGAGGCGGGCGAGGACGGCGTCCGGCGGGACGCTCGCGCCTTCCTCGAAGAGCACGTCGACGACGCGCCCGGTCACCTCGCTCCGGACGATCCGCTCCTCACCCTCGACGAAGCCGGTGTAGTGCGGCGGGGGGCCGTCGCGACGCGCGAACCACACGCCGACGCCGAGCGCGATGACGACGAGCGCGACGATCACGATCCTTCTCCGCATGCTCACCTCGCCTCCGCCACCACGTCGTCGAGCGGACGGCCCATCAACTGCTGCAGCTCGGCGCGGCGGGTGTGCGCCTGGTAGAGCGCGCCCGCCAGGGTCGCGCGCTCCGCGGCGAGGAGCGCCTCCGCGTCGAGGACGTCGTCGGTCGTGGCGCGCCCGGCGGCGAACTGGTCCTGGCGGATGCGCAGGTTCTCCTCCGCCTGCCCGACGCCGGCCTCCGCGGCGCCGAGGGCGGCGAGCCGCTCCTCGGTCGCGCGGTGGGCCCCGCGGATGGCGGCCTCGAGCGCGCGCAGCTCGCGCTCGAGCCGCCGGCGATTCCGGTCGGCGGCGAGGCGCGCCTCGGCGATCTCGGCGGCCCGCCGCGTGTCGGTCCCGAGATCCCAGTCGAAGCCGACGAAGCCGCCGCCGATCGTCTGCGGCTGGACGATCGTCTGCGTCGTGTAGTCGACCGTCCCGCCGGTGGAAAGTCGCGGAAGCCACCCGCGCTCGAGCGCCCGGGTCGACGCCTCGAGCCGCTGCTGCTCCTCGAGGACCGCGATGACAGCCGGGTTCTCGGCGCGCGCGATGCGGAGCGCGTCGTCGAGGTCGGGGAGCGTCGGCCGCTCGTGGACGTCGGCGATCTCGCTCGGCGCGTCGACGGGCAGACCGGTCGCCTGGTTCAACGCCCAGCGCGCCTGATCGATCGCGAGGTCGCGCTCGAGGAGGCGCTGCTCCGCGTTCCGGACGGCGACGTCGACGACGAGCAGCTCGTTCTTCGTGAGCCGGCCCGCGTCGAAGCGGCGATGCGCGTTCTCGAGCTGCTGGCGATCGGTTGCGATCGTCTGCCGCGTGACCTCGCGGAGGCGCTCCGCTTCCAGGAGCGCGAAGTAGCTGCGGACGACGAGGACGTGCTCCTCGAGGCGGGTCGCCCAGACGCGTGCGCGCTCGCCGCGGTAGCCGGCCTGCGCGGCGCTGAGCGCCTGCGTGAGCTCGCCGGTCACGTCGAGCGGCAGGGTGAGGGTCCCGTTGACGTTGCCTACCTCCGCCTCGCGGATGGTAATCCCCGAGAAGCCGGGGATGCGGACGCCCGCCGGCACGGTGACCCGTTGCGGATCCGTGTACCAGGTGTACCGGCCGCTGCCCGTGGTGCGCGGGAAGAGCCGGCCGCGGGCCTGCCACACGCGCTCGCGCGCCTCGTCGAGCTCGTTCTCCGCCTCGGCGATCCGTGGATTGCCTGCGTCCGCGAGCGCCAGCGCCGCCGCGAGCGTGAGCGGCGTCGCCGATGGCGCCGCGTGGATCGCCGTCGAGCGCGCGACCTCCTCCGCCCGCCGCGTGTCCGTCCAGCCGCCGTCGCCCTCGGGCCGGACAAACCGCGCCCCGACGCCGCAGGCCGCGAGCAGCGCGCAGAGAATGAGACCCGCGACCTCAGCGCGCATGCCGTCCCCGCTTACGCCCGGCGGCGACGCGCGCCATGCCGCCCAGCGAGAACTCCGTGATGTGCTCCGCGAGCTGGCGCGAGAAGCCACCCGGATATGCCGGCACGGCGAGGAGCCGCAGCATCGCCGGCATCGTGAAGCGGTAGAAGAGCGCCTGCCCGGTGATGCTGAACACCGACCGCTCGAGCGCCTTGCCGTCGAGGCCGGGGACCAGCCGCGCCGTGATCTCGCGCATCTCGCGCACCATCGGCGCGATGAACTCGTCGACGATCACCGGGAGCGCCTCGCTCGGGTCGCACATCTCGCGCTGCATCAGCGTCCCGTGCAGCCCGGGCGGCGGCCCGATCAGGAGCTCGAGCATCACCTGGACGCGCGCGCGGAGCATCGCACGGAGCGCGCGCGGCGGCGCTGCGAGCGGCCCGCGCGGCAGCGCGGCGCCGCGGGCGCGGAAGAGCGCCTGCACCTCGGCGAACTGGGCACGCAGCACCTCCAGGTAGAGCGCCTTCTTCGAGCCGTAGTGATAGTGGCCCGCGGCGACGTTCACCCCGGCGCGCGCGGCGATGTCGCGGATCGTCGTGCCGTGGAAGCCGCGCTCGGCGAAGAGCTCGCTCGCCGCCGCTAGCAGCCGGGCCTTCGTATCCGCCGACACAAACATATGATTAAAACACCTGTTTCATCCGTTCAAGAGGATCGCGGCGTTCAAAGCTGACCGGACGAGGTCATTCGCGCGCTTGGCGTTCAAACCTGGACCGGCCCCGTCATCCTTTGGCCGGCGCGACCCCTCGATCGGCGCCGGGTCGCGCGCAGCGGACGCCCGTCCAGGCGCGCATTTCGCCACACCGGCGTGGGATACCGACTTCAGGGGAGGTGGCGGCAAGCGGTTTGCTCCCCCTCGCCGCCATGCGAACCGGCGCGCTTCTCGTCCTGACGGCGATCGCGGCGGCGTGCGCGCCGCCCGGCCGGGTACCGCTCGAGGCGCCCGCGGCCGCGCGGCTTCCGCAGACGACGAGCGCGCGCGAGACCGTCGCGCCGCGGACGGCAGCGGGCTTCGCATGCGAGCCCCAGCCGCGCGTCGACGCCTGGGAGCACCGGCTCCGCTCGCAGCGGGAGCTCCTCGAGGCGACCGAGCAGGGACTCGCGCGCGGCGCCGCGTATCTGCCGGCGCTTCGTCGCATCATGGAAGACGCCGGGGTGCCGTCGAGCCTGGCCCTCCTTCCCGTCGTCGAGAGCGGCTTCTGGCCGGACGCGCGCGGCCGCCTCGGCGAGCGCGGGCTCTGGCAGCTCAGCGGGTCGACGGCTCGCCGCTTCGGCCTGGTCGTCGACCGCCGGCGCGACGATCGGCTCCACCCGGATCGCTCCACCGCCGCCGCCGCGCGCTATCTCCATTATCTCCACCGGCGCTACGGCGAGTGGCCGCTCGCCATCGCGGCGTACAACGCCGGCGAGCGCCGCATCGACCGCGCGCTCGCCCGCGAGCCCGGATCGACGTTCTGGGAGCTCGCCGAGCTCGGCTACCTGCCGCACGCGAGCCGCGACTACGTCTCGCGGTTCCTCGCCGTCGTCCGCCTGAGCAACTCGGCCGACTGCTGATCGCCGCCCGGCGCGATCCGACGAATCGCGCCACTCTCCATCTCTACCCGCGGCTCGCCTTGACGGGCCCGGGAACCTGCCATACAGCTTCCGAGGGTCGCGGTGCGGCGGAGGGGAGGCGGAAACGAGGCTGCCCCAATCTACCGAGCGCATGCGCACGCACACGTGGCGACGCTCTCGCGTGGATCGGGACGCGAGGACGGCATGGGCACGGGAACCACGAGCAAGCTCCCCGACATCGTCGGCAAGTACGAGGGGGAGATACTCCCCGAGTGGATGCGCAACCAGCTCGCCGCCACGACGATGCGGCGCGACCTGGTGAAGGACGATGAGCTCCGCGCGCAGTCACAGCGCTTCCTGACGCTCCTTCGCTCGACGCTCCAGAACGGCGGCGCACCGCTCGACATCGACGCCCCGGCCTGGTCGGAGATGCGCGAGCTGCTCGCCGACCTGTCGCGCGCGCGCGCCCAGCAGGGCTTCACGCCGTCGGAAACCGCGGAGTTCGTTTTCTCGCTGAAGCAGCCACTCTTCTCGCGGCTCCGCCGCGAGCTGGTGCGCGACCCCGATGCGCTCGCCGACGAGACCTGGACCGGCACCGTCCTGCTCGACAAGCTCGGCCTCTACACGACCGAGATCCACCAGAAGGGCCGCGAAGAGGTGATCGCGCGCCAGCAGCAGGACATGATGGAGCTGTCGACGCCGGTCGTGCAGCTCTGGGACGGGGTCCTCGCGCTGCCGCTCATCGGCACGCTCGACAGCGCGCGCACGCAGGTCGTGATGGAGAGCCTCCTCGAGCGCATCGTCGAGACGGGCGCCGGCATCGCGATCATCGACATCACGGGCGTCCCGACGGTCGACACGCTGGTCGCGCAGCACCTCTTGAAGACCGTCGCCGCGGCACGGCTCATGGGCGCGGAGTGCATCATCAGCGGCATTCGCCCGCAGATCGCGCAGACGATCGTGCACCTCGGCGTCGAGCTCCAGGGCGTCATCACCAAGGCGACGCTCGCCGATGCCTTCGCGATCGCGCTCGCGCGGAACGGCCTCACGGTCGCGCGCAAGCAGCCGACGGCCTGAGGCCGATGGAGCGCATCCCGATCCTCAAGATGGGGGAGTTTCTCCTCGTCACCATCCAGGTCGACATGCACGACCGGCTCGCGATGACGCTCCAGGACGATCTGACGGAGCGCATCGTCGCCACGCACGCCCGCGGCGTCCTCATCGACATCTCGGCGCTCGAGGTCGTCGACTCGTTCATCGGCCGCATGCTCGGCAACATCGCCGCCATGGCGCGCGTCCTCGACGCGCACACGGTGGTCGTCGGCATGCGACCGGCGGTCGCGATCACGCTGGTGGAGCTCGGCCTCTCGCTTCCCGGGGTCGCCACCGCGCTGAACGTCGAGAAGGGGATGCAGCTGATCGAGCAGGCACGCACGGGGGCGGAGGGCGGGAATGGCCGTCCTCAAGCATGAGACGCGCGTCGTTCGCGCGTCGGAAGACGTCGTCGCCGTCCGCCAGGTCGTCCGCGAGTGGGCGATCGCGGCGGGCTTCAGCCTCGTCGACCAGACGAAGCTCGTGACCGCGGCGAGCGAGCTGGCGCGGAACACCGTCCTCTACGGGGGCGGCGGGACGGTCCGCCTCGAGGCGCTGAACGACGATCGCCGACGCGGCCTCCGGCTCGTGTTCGAAGACCGCGGCCCGGGCATTCCGGACGTCGAGGTCGCGCTCCGCGACGGCTACTCGTCGGGCAACGGCCTCGGCCTCGGCCTCGGCGGTGCCCGGCGGCTGTCGAACGACTTCGAGATCTGGTCGCGTCCCGGCGAAGGCACGCGCATCGCGATCACGCGATGGAAGTGACCGACCGCCACGTGCTCGCGATCAGCGAGACGAGCCAGGCCGGCGAGGCGCGCCGGCTCGCGCAGGCGATCGCCGAGCGCGTCGGGCTCGACGCGACCGAGGCGGGACGGGTCGCGCTCGTCGTCACCGAGGCCGCGACGAACCTCGTGAAGCACGCGCGCGGCGGCGAGCTGCTGATCGCGGCGCTCGCCGATGACGGCTCCCGCGGCGTCGGCGTTCTCGCGCTCGACCGCGGTCCCGGGATTCCCAACGTGACGCAGAGCCTGGGCGACGGGTTCTCGACCGCCGGCAGCGCGGGGACCGGCCTCGGCGCGATCCGCCGCTGCTCGACCGTCTTCGACATCTACTCGAGCCCGGCCGGAACGGCCATCCTCGCCCGCATCTGGTCGGCGCCGCGTACGAGACCGGCGACGCCACGTCTCGACGTCGGCGCCATCTCCGTACCGATCGCCGGCGAGACCGTCTGCGGCGACGACTGGGCCGTCGTCGAGCGGCCGAGCTGGACCGCGCTCGTGGTCGACGGCCTCGGGCATGGGGCCGGTGCGGCCGCGGCGGCGGACGCCGCGGTCGCGACGTTCCGCCGATACGGTTCGGGAACGCCGACCGAGATCCTGGAGCGCATCCACACGAGCCTCCGCGGCACGCGGGGGGCGGCGGCCGCCGTCGCGGAGCTCGATCGCGAGCGACGGCTCGTCCGGTTCGCCGGGATCGGCAACATCGCCGGGACGATCCTCGTCGACGGCACCTCGCGGAGCATGGTGTCGCACCACGGCGTCCTCGGGCACGAGGTCCGGAAGATCCACGAGTTCACGTACCCGTGGCCGGAGGGCGCGCTCGTCGTGCTGAACTCGGACGGCCTGACGTCGCGCTGGGACGTCTGCCGCTATCCCGGGCTCGCCCGGCGCCATCCTACGCTGACGGCGGGGGTGCTCTATCGGGACTTCCGACGGGGTCGAGACGACGCGACCGTCGTCGTGGTACGGGAGACGCCGTGAGTACCCGCATTCTGTCGCTCGCGCTCCACGCGGAGCGCGACGTCGTTCTCGCGCGCCAGCGCGCGCGCCAGATCGCCGGCCTCCTCGGCTTCGACACCCAGGACCAGACCCGCATCGCGACCGCCGTCTCGGAGATCGCGCGCAACGCCGTGACGTACGCGCGTGGCGGCAAGATCGCGTTCCGGCTCGAGGGCGCGACGCCGCCACAGGTCCTCGTCGTGGAGGTGACCGACGAAGGGCCCGGCATCGCGGAACTCGCCGGCATCCTCGAGGGCCGCTATCGATCGCCGACCGGCATGGGCGTCGGGATCGTCGGTGCCCGCCGGCTGATGGATCAGTTCGATATCGCCACGCGCGCCGGCGGCGGCACGATCGTCGCGCTGAAGAAGCTCCTCCCGTCGCGGGCGCCGTTCGTCGGGCCGCATGCGGTGGCGTACATCGGCGAAACGCTGGCGCGCGAGAAGCCGCACGATCCCGTCGAGGAGATCCAGCAGCAGAACCAGGAGCTCCTGCGCGCGCTCGAGGAGCTGAGCCGCCGGCAGGAGGAGCTCGTCGCGCTGAACCGGGAGCTCGAGGACACGAACCGCGGCGTGGTCGCGCTCTACGCCGAGCTCGACGAGAAGGCTGACCACCTCCGCCGCGCCGACGAGCTCAAGTCGCGCTTCCTCTCGAACATGAGCCACGAGTTCCGGACGCCGGTGAACTCGATCCAGGCGCTCTCGCGCATGCTGCTCGAGCGCACCGACGGCGAGCTCACGGGCGAGCAGGAACGCCAGGTCGTGTTCATCCGGAAGGCCGCCGATGCGCTCTCCGAGCTCGTGAACGACCTCCTCGACCTCGCCAAGGTCGAAGCAGGGAAGATCGTGATCCGCCCGGTCGAGTTCGACGTCGGGAACCTCTTCGGCGCGCTGCGCGGCATGCTGCGACCGCTGCTGGTGAACGAATCGGTCGCCCTCGTCTTCGAGGACCCGGAGGACGTCCCCGCGCTCCACACCGACGAGGCGAAGGTCTCGCAGATCCTCCGGAACTTCATCTCGAATGCGCTCAAGTTCACGGAGCGCGGCGAGGTGCGCGTGTCGGCGCGCTGGCTGCCGGACCGCGCCGCCGTCGCCTTCGCGGTCGCCGACACGGGCATCGGGATCGCGCCGGAGGACCAGGATCGCATCTTCCAGGAATTCACGCAGATCGAGCACCCGCTCCAGCGGAAGGTGAAGGGCACCGGGCTCGGGCTGCCGCTCTGCCGGAAGCTCGCCGACCTCCTCGGCGGCGAGGTGTCCGTCGAGAGCCAGCCCGGCTGCGGCGCGACCTTCACGGCGATCATCCCCGCGGTGTACGAGACGCGACGCGCGACGTCACGCGAGGGCTGGGACGTCGACCCGAACCGGACGCCCGTGCTCATCGTCGAGGACAGCGCCGAGACGATCCTCGTCTACGAGAAGTTCCTCGCCGCGGGCCCGTTCCAGGTCTTTCCGGCACGGAGCCTCCGCGAGGCGCGCGAGGTGCTCGCCGCGGTCCGCCCGCGCGCGATCGTCCTGGACATCCTCCTCCGCGGCGAGGACGCCTGGGGCTTCCTCACCGAGCTCAAACGCCGCGGCGAGACGCGCGACATCCCGATCGTTGTCGTCAGCAGCGTCGACGACGAGACGAAGGGGCTCGCGCTCGGCGCCGACGCGTACTGCCTGAAACCGATCGACCGCCAGCGCCTCCTCGCGACGCTCACCCGCCTCACGGCCCCGGAGACAGTGAAGCGGATCCTCATCGTCGACGACGAGGAGATCTCGCGCTACGTGCTGCGTCAGAACCTCGCGGCGCCGAACTACATCGTGTCCGAGGCGGCGACCGGTGGCGACGCGCTCCGGGTCGCGCACGCGGAACGGCCCGACGTCATCTGCCTCGACCTCATGATGCCCGACGTCGACGGCCTCGAGGTCCTCCGACGCCTCAAGGAGGATCCGGCGACGCACGACATCCCGGTCGTGATCGTCACCTCGAAATCGCTCGACGAGCCGGAGCGGCGTCGGCTCCTCGAGCTCGCAACCGGGGTCCTCACGAAGGAGGCGGTGTCACGCGAGCGCGCGCTTGCCGCCGTCGAAGACGCGATGGGCCGCGGGAGGGCGGCGTAGCGATGGCGGGCGCGGACACGAGCGTCGTCCTCGTCGTCGACGACAACGACAGCGGGCGCTACAGCAAGGCGCGGTCGCTCCGTCAGGCCGGATTCGAGGTGCTCGAGGCCGCCTCGGGCGCAGAGGCGTTGCAGCTCGTCGCCGAGCGCACGCCCCGCCTCGTGATCCTCGACGTGAAGCTGCCGGACCTCGACGGCTGGGCGGTGTGCCGGCGCATCAAGACCGATGCCGCCACGGCGTCGACGCTCGTCCTCCAGATGTCCGCGACCTACGTGAGCGAGGCGGACACCGTGCACGCGCTCGAGGGCGGCGCGGACGGCTGCCTCACCGAGCCGGTCGAGCCGCCCGTGCTCGTGGCGACCGTCCGGGCGCTCCTCCGCGCGCGACAGGCGGAGGACGCCGTCCGCGAGGCGCTGGCGCGCGAGCAAGCGGCGCGCGCCGCCGCCGAGGCGGCCAACCGGACGAAGGACGAGTTTCTCGCCACGCTCTCCCACGAGCTGCGCTCGCCGCTGAACGCCATCCTCACCTGGGTGACACTGCTCCGCACGGCGAACCTCGACGAGGACCGCCGCCAGCGCGCTCTCGAAGGGATCGAGCGGAACACGCGGCTCCAGACGAACCTGATCGAAGACCTCCTCGACGTCTCGCGCATCATCTCGGGGAAAATGGTGCTCGACGTCCGGCTCGTCGACCTCGCGTCAGTCGTGGAGCACGCGCTCGAGACGGTGCGCCCGGCGGCCGACGCGAAGGCCATCCGCGTCGAGACGACGGTCGACGCGACGCTCGGCCCGGTCGCCGGCGATGCGGGCCGGCTCCAGCAGGTCGTGTGGAATCTCCTCTCGAACGCCGTCAAGTTCACGGGCAAGGGGGGCCGCGTCGAGGTGCGCGTCGAAGGCGTCGCCTCGATCGCGCAGATCCGCATCAGCGACACCGGCCGCGGTATCGACCCGGGATTCCTGCCGCACATCTTCGAGCGCTTCCGCCAGGCGGACGCGTCGAGCACCCGGTCGGAGGGCGGGCTCGGCCTCGGGCTCGCGATCGTCCGCCACCTGGTCGAGATGCACGGCGGCACCGTCGAGGCGTCGAGCCGCGGGCTCGGCACGGGGACGACCTTCACGATTCGCCTGCCGTTGCCGGCGATCCGCACCGCACAGGGGAAGCCGGACACCACCGGCGCCGCGTCGTCGTCGCCCGAGAGCATCGCCGGCGTCCGCGTCCTGATCGTCGAGGACGACCGCGACGCGCGTGAGTCGATCGCGGCGATCCTCGAGGCCGCGGGCGGCACCGTCACGACGACGGCCAGCGTCGGCGCCGCGCTCGCATCGGTCGCCGATGCGGTGCCCGACGTCATCGTGAGCGACATCGGGATGCCCCGCGAAGACGGCTATACGCTCATCCGGCGTCTCCGCGAGCTCCGCGGCGACGGGAGCCGCGTCCCCGCCCTCGCGCTGACCGCGTATGCGGGACCGGAGAACCGGGATCGCACGCTCGCCGCAGGCTACGACGCCTACCTGACGAAGCCCGTCGAGCCGACCGAGCTGATCGCCGCCGTGAAGCGCGCCGCCCGTCCCGTCACCGACTGACGGCCTAGCGTTTCTTCGGGACCGACAGCTTCTCGCAGTCGCGCGCCGTGATCGTGTCCACCGCGCCGAACCGGGCAGCGAGCCCGTCGTGGATCTCGCCGGCCTTCCCGACGACGACGACCGCGACGGCATCGGGCGACGGCATGACGCGCTGGGAGACGGCAACCACCTGGTCCGGCGTCACGCCCGCGACCCGCGTCCGGTAGTGCGCGAGCTCGTCCTCGGGCAGCCCGTGGAACTCGCGCTCGGCGAGCCGCGCCGCGAGCGCTTCCGGGCTCTCGATCTTCAGCGGGAATTGGCCTTCGAGATAGGTCTTCGCCTTCTCGAGCGCGGCGGGCGCGGGGGGCTGGCTCCGGAAGTCGCCCTCGACCGACAACGCGAGCGCGAGCGTCTCGACGGTCGTCGGGCTCTTCGTGAACGTCCCGACCCGGAAGTCGCCCCCCATGAGGCGGGCGGCGACCGCGCTCCACGCCGCATAGGTGAGGCTCCGCTTGACGCGGAGCTCTTCGATCAGCCGCGACGTGAACCCGCCACCGAGGATCGTGTTCGCGACCGTCGCCGCGAGGTAATCGGGATCGTTCCGCGCGATCGCGACGTTGCCGAAGCGGATCTGCGTTTGGGTCGCGTCGGGCTTGTCGACGAGCAGCACGCGCCGGGTAGTCACGCGCTCGGCGGGCGCCGTCCGGACGGGGACGGCATCCGCGCGCGGACGCCACGTGCCGAACGCGTTCCGCAGGCGCGCGGTCGCGTCGTCGGCACGCACGTCGCCGACGAGGACGAGGATCGTATTGTTCGGGCGGTACCAGCGATCGTAGTAGTCGCGCACGTCGCCGCGGCCGAGGTGGGCCACGGTGTCCTCGCGCCCGTCGACCGGCCGACCGTACGGATGCGCGCCGTAGAGGAAGCCGGCGTAGCACTTCTCGGCGACCGCGCTCGTGTCCTCGCGCTCGGCGACGATCGACGCCTCCTGCTCGTCGCGGGCGCGCCGGACCTCGTCGCGCGCGAAGGCGGGATCGAGGACGACTTGGCGGAGGAGATCCGTCCCGGCGGCGAAGTCCTTCGAGAGGAACTCCGCGGTGACGATCGTTCCGTCGGTCCCCGGGCTCGCGTCGATCCGGCCGGCGAGCGACTCGATCGCGCGCGCCAGCTCCTCGGCGGAGAGCTTGCCGGCGCCCTTCGTCAGCGCGCCGGCGGTCAGCGCCGCGAGCCCTTCCTTGCCCTGGGGATCCTGCGCGGCGCCGGCACCCACGATCAGGTAGAACTCGACGAGCGGGAGCTCGTGGTACTCGGCGACGAGCACGCGGAGGCCGTTCTCGAAGACCGTGCGGCTGACGGGCGGCAGCGTCAAATCGGTCACCGCCCGCGCCGTGCCGGCGAGGGCGAGCAGGAGGACCAGGACCCTCACGACACCGGCCCGCCCTTCGGCAGCGCCTCGCGCGCCGGTTTCCCGGCCGGGATGGGCTCGAGCACGACGACGGTCCGCCTCGGACGCTGGAGGTACGCCCCGGCGACGCGCCGCACGTCGTCGGCGGTGACCGCCGCCCATGCCGCCTCCAGGCCGAAGAGCGCGTGGTAGTCGCCGAAGACCGTGTCGAAGAAGCCGATCTGGTTCGCCTTGCCGCTCACCGTCTTCATGTTGCGCACGAGCTCGGCGCGGAGCTGGTTCTTCGCCTTCTCGAGCTCGTCGGCCGGGACCGGCTCGGTCCCGAGGCGCGCGATCACCGCGTCGATCCGCTTCTCGAGGTCGGCCGCCGTCGTCTTCGGGCGCGCCTGCGCGTAGAACCAGAAGAGATCCGGATCGATCCCCCAGCTGTTGTTGGCGGCGACGTCGGTCGCGACCTCGTGCTCGCGCACGAGATCCTCGTAGAGCCGGGTGCTGTGCCCGCCGGTCACGATCCGCTCGAGGACGTCGAGCGCGGGCCGGTCGGGGTCGCCGACGCGCACCGTCTTGTAGCCGATCATGACGGCCGGCAGCTCGGCGTTCTTCCGGACCGTCGCCCGCCGCTCGCCGTCCTGCGCCGGCTCCGCGGCGTCGACCGGCGGGGGCGGCGGCCGGCGTCGGATCTTCCCGAAGTAGCGGCGCACGAGCGCGAACGTCGCCTGCGGCTCGAGGTCGCCGGCGAGGACGAGCGTCGCGTTGTTCGGCGCGTAGTACGTTTCGAAGTACGCCTTCGCCTGCGCGAGCGTGATCTTGCGAAGATCCTCCATGAAGCCGACCGTGTTCCAGCGGTACGGGCTCCGCACGAAGGCGCCGAGGTAGAGCTCCTCGTCCATCACGCCGGAGACCTGGTCGTCGATCCGGAGCCGGCGCTCCTCCATCACGATGCCGCGCTCCTGCTCGAGGTTCTGGGGCGTGAGCGCGAGGTTCCCCATGCGATCGCTCTCGAGGTCGAGGACGACCGGCAGCGCCTCGCGCGGAAAGTTGTTCAGGTAGGCGGTGAAGTCGCGGGTCGTGTAGCCGTTCGTCGATCCGCCGTGCCCTTCGATCTGGTCGTCGAACGCGCCGGGCCCGAACTTCTTCCCGCCGTTGAACATCATGTGCTCGAAGAGGTGCGCGATCCCCGTCCCGCCGTCGTGCTCGTTCCGCGATCCGGAGCGATAGAAGATGTACGAGGACACGACCGGCGCCGAGTGGTCCTCGTGGACGAGCACGCGGAGCCCGTTCGCGAGCGTGTCGGCGACGACCGGCAGCTCGAGGGCGGACGCGCCGCCCGCTGGACCAGCGACCGCGAAGGCGACCGCGAAGAGGAGCGCGATGACGCGCAGGGGTCGCGGCACGGCGCGCCGTCATAGCAGATGACGGAGGGTCGTCAAGCTGGTAGACGAACGCAGATGGCCCGGACCGGTCGGTCACGCGCGGTGCGGGAAACGCGTCCCGATTCTCGTCCGGGGCGGGAAGAGCGCCCCGCAGCGCGTGCGGTGCGGGAAGAAATCGACCGCCTCCGGCGTGAGATCGAGGCACACAACCAGCGCTACTACGTCCTCGACGACCCGATCGTCTCCGACGCCGAGTACGACGCGCTCTTCCGTCGCCTCGAGGCCCTCGAGACGGAGCATCCCGAGCTCCGCACGCCCGACTCGCCGACCCAGCGCGTCGGCGCCGCGCCGCTCGAGAAGTTCTCGACCGTCCGCCACCGCCACCAGATGCTCTCCTTGCAGAACGTCACCACGCGCGACGAGATGGCCGAGTTCGACAAGCGCGCCCGGAAGTTCCTCGGCCTCGAGCGCATCGAGTACGTCGGGGAGCCGAAGATCGACGGCGTGGCGGTCGAGCTCGTCTACGAGGACGGCGCGCTCGCGACCGGCTCGACGCGCGGCGACGGGCTCGTCGGCGAGGACGTCACCGCGAACATCCGGACGATCCGGAGCGTCCCGCTCCGCCTGCGCGCCGCGCCCGCGCTGCTCGAGGTCCGCGGCGAGGTCTACTACCCGATCGAGGCGTTCCGGCGCCTGAACCGCGAGCGCGAGGACGCCGGGCTCCAGGTGTTCGCGAATCCGCGGAACGCCGCCGCCGGCTCGCTGAAGCAGCTCGATCCGCGCGTCACCGCGTCGAGGCCGCTCGACCTGGTCTGTCACGGCACGGGCGAGATCCGCGGCGAGCGCCCGCCGACGCACTGGGACACCCTCCAGGCGCTCGCCGCCATGGGGCTCCGGCCCGTGCCGATGAGCCGCGTCCTCGGCACGCTCGACGACGTCTTCGCGTTCTACGACGAGCTCGAGGGCGAGCGCGACCGACTCGCGTACGAGATCGACGGGCTCGTCGTCAAGGTGAACGACGTCGGGCTCCAGCGCCGCCTCGGCGAGATCTCGCGCTCGCCACGCTGGGCGGTCGCGTTCAAGTTCAAGGCGCGGCAGGCGACCACGAAGATCGTCAACATCTTCCCGTCGGTCGGGCGGACGGGCGTGCTGACGCCGGTCGCCGAGCTCGAGCCGGTGCAGGTCGGCGGCGTGACGGTCCGGAACGCGTCCCTCCACAACATGGACGAGATCGAGCGGAAGGACGTCCACATCGGCGACACCGTCCTCCTCGAGCGTGCCGGCGACGTGATCCCGTACGTCGTGAAAGTCGTGACCGAGCGCCGGACGGGCGACGAGCAACGCTTCCAGATGCCGGCGGCGTGTCCGGTCTGCGGCGCCGACGTCGTGCGCGCCGAGGGCGAGGTCGCGTACCGGTGCATCGGGCTCTCGTGCCCGGCGCAGCTCCGCCAGGCGATCCGCTTCTTCGGCGCGCGCGGCGCGATGGACGTCGAGGGGCTCGGCGAGAAGCTCGTCGAGCAGCTCGTCGAGCGCGGCCTCGTCCGCGATCTCGCCGACCTCTACCACCTCGACGAGGGGACGCTCGTCGGCCTCGAGCGCATGGGGAAGAAGTCGGCGCAGAACCTCCTCGCGCAACTCGAGCGGAGCAAGGATACCACCCTCCCCCGCCTGCTCGTCGCGCTCGGCATCCGGCAGGTCGGCGAGGCGACGGCGAAGGCCCTCGCCGAGCAGTTCGGAACGCTCGACGCGATCATGGACGCGAGCGAGGAGCAGCTCCAGGAGGTCCGCGACGTCGGGCCCGAGGTCGCGGAGAGCATCCGGCAGTTCTTCGCGGAGCGACAGAACCGGCGCGTCATCAAGCGGCTCCTCGACGCCGGCGTCCGTCCCGCACCCGTCGTCCGGCCGAAGGGGCCGCTCAGCGGGAAGAAGCTCGTGCTGACGGGTGGGCTCGCCAGCATGACGCGGCCCGAGGCGCAGCGCCGGATCGAGGCCCTCGGCGGGCGTGTCGTGTCGAGCGTCAGCAAGGAAACCGACTTCGTCGTGGTCGGGACGGAGGCGGGGTCGAAGCTCGCGAAGGCGAAGTCGCTCGGCGTGCGGACGCTCGACGAGAAGGCGTTCGTCCGGCTGCTGGAGCGCTGAATGGCGGTCCGCGCCCGGCTCGTCGTCCGCGGTCGCGTGCAGGGCGTCTGGTACCGCGGCTCGATGCAGGACGAGGCGGAGCGCCGCCGCGTCGCCGGGTGGGTGCGGAACCTGCCCGACGGCACGGTCGAGGCGGAGATCGAAGGCGAGCGACACGCCGTCGACGAGATGATCGCGTGGGCACGGCGCGGACCGCGGGGTGCGCGGGTGACGGACGTGGCGGTGGAGTGGACGGAGCCGCGCGGCGCGCGGGACGGCTTTGTCATTTCGGACTGATCGTCGCGGGCTTCTCCTCGCCGCGGCGTACCTGGCGCTCGCGCTCCACGGACTCGGCGCCTCCGACATCCTCGGCGACGACGAGGCGCGCGAGGTCGGGATCATCCGCGACGTCGCCGCGGGACACTGGCTCTGGCCGCGGTTCAACGGCGAGACGCTGCCGGACAAGCCGATCCTCTACCACTGGCTCGCCGCGCTGCCGTGCGCGGCGGCGGGATTCTCCGAAACCGCGGTCCGGCTCCCGTCGGCGGTCGCCGGCGCCGCGCTCGTCGCGTGGACCGCGGGCGCCGGGACGGAGATGTTCGGGCCGTCGGTCGGGCTCGTCGCGGCCGGCCTCCTCGCGACGACGCCGGCGCTCTTCGACCGCGCCCGCGTGGCGAGGCCGGACGTTCTTCTGGTCCTCGTCCTCTCCGCCGCGCTCGGCTTCGCGTTCCGGTGGTGGCGCGGCCGGCGGCGCGGCGACGCGACCGCGGCGCTGGCGCTCGTCGGCGTGTCGATGCTCGCGAAGGGCCCGGTCGGGCCCGTGCTGTTCGCGCTCGCGCTCGGCACCTTCCTCGTCTGGCAGAACGACCTCCGCCGGCTCCGCGACTTCCTCACCGTACCCGGGATCGCCGCGCTCGTCGTCCTCGGACTCGGCTGGTACGCGATCGCGCTCGCGGGGTGGGGCCAGCTCTTCGTCCACGAGCACCTCGTCGGACGGTATCTCCACAACCTGGCAGGCGGCCTGACGACGGGCGGCGCGTACTCGAGCCGGCCGCTGTCGCACCACCTGCTCTTCTACGTGAAGCATCTGCCCGCGATCGCGCTGCCGTGGACGCCGCTCATCGTGCTCGCGCTCTGGCACGCGTGGCGGGCGGGCGCGTTCCGGGATCCGCGCGTCCGCTTCCTCGTCTGCTGGGCGGCGGCGCCGCTCGTCGCGTTCACGCCCGCCGAGCTGAAGCTCCGCTACTACCTGCTCCCGAGCCTGCCCGCTCTGGCGTTGCTCGCCGCACCGAGCGTCTCGCGCCTGCTGACGCGCCCCATCGAGCGCCTGCCGCGCCGCGAGATGCTGATCCTCGTCGGGGTGATCGTCCTGACCGCCGCGCTCGGGATCTGGGCCGGCATGACGATCGCGCTGCCGCTCTCGGCGTCCGATCGCAGCACGCTCGCGGCGGTCCTCGTCGTGCTGCCCGGACACGCGGCGGGCGCGGCGGCGATCGTCGGCTTCATGGCGGGCGTCGTCATCATCGGCGTCGCGTGGCGTGCGTGGCAGTCGCTCATCGGGGTCGTCGCCGTGCTCGTCGTCGGGTGGATGATCGTGGGGGCGCCCGCGCTGGAGGCCGAGATCAGCAGGCGTGATTCGCTGAAGCCGTTCGCGCTGGCGCTCGCCGCGCGCTACCCGGCGCCGGCGCCGGTCGCGTTCTACCCGCAGCCGATCCGCTCCGTCGCCGTGTACGTCGGCCGTCGCATCCCGACGGTACACTCGCGCGACGACGTGACGCCCGGCCTCGCGCTGGTCGCGACCGAGCCCGATTCGCTGGCGCTCGCGCGTCGTGGCGTCGTGGCGATTCCCGCGATCATCGGGGAGGGGCGCGTCGGCAACCTCGCGCGCGGGCGCGTCGTCGTCCTCGAGATCGCGCCCGGAAGCGCGATCCCGCACCCCCCGCCGCACGGGATACCCTGGCAGCGACGCGCGGAATATCACCAGGAGCATGGGACGGCTCGCCAGCGTCCTCTTTGTCGTCGCGCTCTGCGCCGTGGCGAAGGCGCAGACGACGACGACCGAGACGACCACGACGATCGTGATCACACTGCCTGAGCTCACGACGACGAGCATCACCGCGCTACCCCTCCCGACGACGACCACCACGACGGTGACGCTCCCGCCGGCGTGCGTGCCGGGGGCCCCCGGGCAGTGCGACGACCACAACCCGTGCACCCGCGATTCGTGCGACGGCGCGTTCCTCACCTGCCTCCACATCCCCGAGAGCGATACGCCCTGCGGGGACGACGGGGTTTTCTGCACCGACGACCGCTGCGTGCTCGGGACCTGTCAGCACGTCCCGTCGGACCTCCGTTGCGACAGCGGCGAGTGCATGGTGCGCGCGTGTCAGCCTGCGGCCTTCCGCGCCGACCGGCGCGGGTGCGTGACCCTCCGCGGCCGGTCCCGACGGGAGGGCGCGCCGTGCACCGCCGACGGCTTCTCGTGCACCGATGACGTCTGCATGCGCGGCGCGTGTCTGCACGTCCCGATCGACGGACGATGCGTGGCATCGGACGTCTGCTCGGCGAGCACCTGTGCCCCGACGGCCCGGGGACACGACGCCACCGGCTGCGCCGTCGGGCCGGCGCGGTCCGACGGAGAAACCTGCTCCGAGGACGCCGACGTGTGCACGCTCGACGTCTGTCGCGGGACGATTTGTCAGCACGAGCCCGAGCCGGACGTGGCGGAGTGCTCGCCCGTCCAGGACGTGTTCCGGCAGACGATCGCCCTCGGCACGATGACCGACGAGCTCGGCAGCGATCTCCAGCGGAGCTCGTCACCGGCGCTGGCCCCGGCGCTCGCCCGTCTCGACGTCATCAATGGGCAGCTCGCGGAGACAGCGCGCGCGCTCGCCGGCGACATGGACGGCGCGACCCCGCAGATCGCGTTCCATCGGGCCGTCGTCTCGGGCATCTCGGCGCAGGACCGGGCGCACATCGCCTTCACGATGATGCTCCATACGCCGCGCGAGGTCTCCTCGTTTTTGCAGACGCTCGCGCAGGCGCAGGCGCGTGCGGCGCTCGGGCGCCCGCTGGCGCGGCACGTCCGCCAGCGCGCTCGGGTCCTGCGGCGATCGGCGCGACGGCTGAAGGCGGGGCTGCGCGCGCTCCAGGGCTGACGTCCGCCGGCCGAGTTCCATTCCGCGCGCGAGCCTGTTACCCCCGCGCCCAGGAGGCCCCATGGCGGTCACGCTCTCCTGCGCCTTCGCGACCTCGGACCGGAGCCACGAGCACGCCCGCATCGCCGAGGAGCTCGGCTACGCGCGCGCGTGGTTCTACGACTCGCCCGCCCTTTACCCGGACGTGTGGGTCCAGCTCTGCCGCGCCGCCGAGCGGACGTCGCGGATCGGCCTCGGACCGGGCGTGCTCATCCCGACCCTCCGGCATCCGATGGTGAACGCGGCCGCGATCGCGACGCTCGTGTCGATCGCGGGCGTGGATCGCGTCGCCGTCGGGTTCGGCTCGGGCTTCACGGGACGCCTGACCCTCGGCCAGCGTCCAGTTCCGTGGGCGCGCGTGGTCGAGTACGTCCGTGTCGTCCGCGCCCTCCTCCGCGGCGAGCAAGCGGAGTGGGAGGGGAAGGTCGTGCAGATGCTCCATCCCGCCGGCTGCGGCGCCCCGCGTCCCATCAAGGTGCCGTTCATCATCGGGGCGGCGGGACCGAAGGGGATCGCAGCGGCGGGCGCCGTGGGCGACGGCGTCTTCGGCGCGGCCGTGCCGATCCCGGGATTTGCGTGGAGCATCGTCCTGACGTTCGGAACGGTGCTGGCGGACGGTGAGGATCCGGGCTCGGAGCGCGTCCTCGCCGCCGCCGGTCATGCGGCCCCCGTGATGTTCCACTTCGCCCTCGAGCACGGGCTCGTCGATCGCCTGCCCGGCGGAGACGCGTGGGCCGCGGCCTACGCGGACGTATCGTCGCGGACCCGTCATCTGGCGCTCCACGAGGGACATCTCATCGCGATCAACGACCGCGATCGCCCCTTCGTCACCGGCGAGCTGCTCGTCGGCCAGGGGCTCGCGCTCACGCGCGCGGGCTGGCGCGAGCGCCTCGCGACGCTCGTCGCGGGCGGCGCCACCGAGATCGCGTATCAGCCCGCTGGTCCCGACATCGCCCGCGAGCTCGAATCGTTCGCGGCGGCCGTTCGCTAGCGTCCGTTCACGCTGGCGAGGAAGTCGAGCACGGCCTCGCGCACGACGTCGCCCGCGTCCGCCTGCAGCATGTGCCCGGCGCCGGGGACGAGAACCAGACGCGCGCCCGGAATGCGGCTCGCGAGCAGCTTCCCGTTCTCCGTCGGAATCAGGAGGTCGGCGTCGCCGTGGACGACGAGCGTCGGCGCGGTGATGGACGGCAGACGGTCCCAGGCATTGTGATGCATGGCGGCCTGGAGCTGGCCCATGTATCCCGCCGGCGTCGTCGGAATCTTCTGCCGGTAAACGAGGTCCTCCTCGATCCGGTCGGGGTGGCGCTCGCGCGTGTCGTCGCCGTAGAGGAACCAGGCGTTCCGTCGGTAGACGGTGGACGGGTCGTCGCCGCCCTGCACGAGCCCGGCCATGACGGCCTCTGACGCGCGCACGGTCTGCGGTCCGCCCGGCGTCGTGCAGACGAGGACGAGCGAGCGCACGCGGTCGGGGTACGCGAGCGTGAAGTGCTGCGCGATCATCCCGCCGAGCGACGCGCCGACGACGTGCACGCGGTCGTGTCCCGTCGCATCGAGAACGGCCGCGGCGTCGGCCGCCATCTGGGCGAGCGCGTACGGTCCCTCGGGGACGTCCGAGCGGCCCGTGCCGCGGTTGTCGAACGCGATCGCCTGATAGCGCTCCGACAGCCATGGGATCGTCCGGTACCAGCCGTACGCGTTCGACCCGAGCCCCATGACGAGGAGGACGGGCGGACCGGAGCCGTGGACCTCGTAGTGAATCCGCGTGCCGTCGGAGGACGTAGTGTAGGGCATCGAGTCACCTCGCTCGGAGAGCCGGCCGCACCTTACGACGCGCGCGGCGTCTCGTGCCAGCTTCGGCGTGACGGGAGACCGCGGCCGATGCTAAACGCCACGGCCAGATGACGCGCGTCCGCGACTGGCGCGCCCGCCTCGTCCCGGCGGTACTGACGGCGTTCCTCGTCGGCGGCGTCGTCCCGCGCGGCCTCGTCTACGCGCACCGGCATCCGGGCGGCGAGGCGACACACGTCCATGCCTGGGAGCCCGGTGCTCCGCGCACCGCCGTTCCCGTGCGTCGTGCCGGCGCGCCGGACCGCCGTGCGCCCGGGATCCGCGCCAGCGACGAGGCGGGATGGCACGTCCACTCGCAGCAGCCGTTCCAGCTCGGCACGCTCGCCGAGGTCGCCGACGCGTCCCGCATCGACGCGCTCGAGGTCGTCGACATCCTGCCGACCGAGGGCCCTCGCTCGTGCGGGCTCCCGCTCCCGGCCGCGCGCGCTCCTCCGCCGCTCCCGGCGTGATCGACGATCGCCGGCTGGCATGAGGCGCGCGGCGCAAGTCGCGCGTCCGGAGGGAGCGTGTATCGATGCCGAGGAGCTTCGCGATCCTGCTCGCGGTGCTGTGTGCGGCCGTGCCGAGCGCGGCCGAGGAGCCGCCGCCGACCGGCGCGCGACTGGAGGAGCTCGTCGTCGAGGCGAGCCGGCCGGAATCGGCCGCCTCGTCCGAGGATATCCGCCCCGGCGACTACGAGCTCCGCCCGCACGCGACTCCGCAGGAGCTCCTGAACGACGTCCCGGGCCTCGTCGTGTCGCAGCACCAGGGTGGCGGGAAGGCGCCGCAGTGGCTCATCCGCGGCTTCGACGCCGACCACGGCACCGACATCGCGGTCTTCGTCGACGACCTGCCGGCGAATCTCCGGACGCACGCCCACGGCCAGGGCTACGCCGATCTGAACCCGCTGATTCCCGAGGTCGTCGACACGCTCCGGCTCCGGAAGGGACCGTACTTCGCGGAGTACGGCGACTTCGCCACCGCCGGCGCGCTCGACGTGGTGACCAAGGATCAGTTCAAAGAGAACTTCGCGCTCGCGGAAGGCGGTTCGTTCGACGTCATGCGCTACGTCGGCGGCGTCTCCCGGACGATCGGCGGCGTGAAGGCGCTCGCCGCCGGCCAGGCGTACTTCGCCGACGGACCGTTCGAGCATCCGCAGGACTTCTCGCGCTACAACCTGTTCACGAAGCTGTCGGCCGCGCCGTCGAGCACGACGAAGACCTGGCTCTCGACGAGCGTCTACGACGCCGACTGGCACGGCTCCGGCCAGATCCCCCTGCGGGAGGTCTCCGCCGGCCGTCTCGACCGTTTCGACGCGATCGACCCGACCGAGGGCGGCGGAAGCGACCGCGAGGACGCGACGCTCCACTACGAGTGGACGCCCACGCCGGAAGACACCGTCGACTTCCTCGCCTACGGCAGTCGCTACAAGCTCCAGCTCTTCAGCGACTTCACGTTCTTCAAGGACACGGGTCTCCGCTTCGACGAGGATCCCACCGGCGCGATCGTCGACACCGAGACGCACCGGCTCGTCGGCCTCGACGATCGCCCGACCGGCGTCCCGGGGTTCGTTCCCGGCGACGGCATCGAGCAGAACGACAGCCGCTACGTCTACGGCGGGCGCGGGCGGTACACGCGCGTGTGGACCGCATTCGGCGCACCCGTCGTGAGCCGCGTCGCGGTCGAGACACGGAACGACGACATCGACCTCGCGCTGTACCGTCAGGTCCGGCGGAACCGGTTCTTCGCGATCAACCGCCTCGCGGTCGCCGAGCGTTCGCTCGGGACGTACTGGACGAACGAGATCGACTTCACGGAGCGGATCCGGCTCGAGCTCGGGCTCCGCGGCGACGTCTTCTTCGTCGACGGGCGAAACCGGCTGCCCCGCCAGCGCCGCCCGTGCCGGGTCGCCGCCGACGGCACCGTCATCCGGACGGGTCGCTGCGAGCCGAACTTCGATCCCGTACCGATCCGCGGCACCGCCGAGGACTCGATCGTCAGCCCGAAGGCGACGCTCGTCGTCACGCCGGTCGCGCACACCGACCTGTACCTGAACTTCGGTGAGGGCTTTCACTCGAACGACGCGCGCGACGCGCTCACGAGCGGCGGGTCGGGCCTGCTCACGAAGGCGCTCGGCTACGAGCTCGGCGCGCGCACGAGAGTCTTCGACCGGCTGGACCTCGGGGCGGCGCTCTGGCTCCTCGATCTCGACAGCGAGCTCGTGTTCTCCGGTGACGCCGGCAACCAGGAGACCGCCGGCGGCAACCTCGTGCCGGCGCCGGCGAGCCGGCGCTGGGGCATCGACTTCGAGAGCCGTTACCAGGTGACGCGCTGGCTCACGGCGGACTACGACCTCGCCTGGGCCGATCCGCGTTTCACCGGCACGTCAAAGGACGGAAGCATCCGGGCCGGGAACGCCATCCCGCTGGCCCCGACCCTGCTCATGAACGGCGGGCTCACGGCGCACCTGCCGCACGGGTTCTCGATCGGCCTCCGGACGCGGTTCCTGGACGACCGGCCGGCGATCGCCGACCGGAGCCTCGTCGCGCGCGGCTATACGCTCCTCGACCTCGTCGCGACGCATCGCTGGCGGAACGTCGAGACGTCGCTCGCGCTCCTGAACCTGACCGACACCGACTGGCGCGAGGCGCAGTTCAGCGACAACTCGTGCGTCCGGCGCGAGCTCGGGCGCGCCGTCGGCTGCGATCCACATCCCGGGAAGCAGACCCGACACTTGGTCGACGCCGCCGACGCGATCCACTTCACGCCGGGCGACCCGTTCGGCGTCCGCGCCGGGATCAAGATCTACTTCTGAGATGCACCGCCTCGCCGTCGTGCTGCTGCTGCTTCGTCCGCCGCTCGCGGCGGCACACCAGGGCACGGTCTCGTACGCCGACATCGACGTCGAGCGGACGGAGGTCCGGATGACGCTCCGGATCGCCTACGACGACTGGCTGCCGATCGCCGACCTCGACACGAACGGCGACGGGACGCTCACCGCCGACGAGGTCCGCGGCCATCTGCGCCGTCTCGCGCACTTCGTGGAGGGCCGGCTCGCGGTCGTAAACGACGGCGCGGCGTGCCCGATGACGCCGCTCGATGCCGGCGTCGACGCACACCTCGGCACCGCGTTCACCGCACTCCAGCTCGTCTATCGCTGCCCGGCGCCGGTCCACGCCCTCGCGATCACGTCCGCGCTCTTCGCGCGCGAGCATCCGGGACACCGGACGCTCGCGACCGTCCACGGCGCGGGCGGGCTCCTGATTCAGCACGTCTTCGGGCCCGGCACGGAGACGCTCGACGTCGTGCCCGAGGCGAACGCCGAGACCGTGCCCGAGGCGGTGCGCGAGTTCCTCGCGCTCGGCGTCGAGCACATCTTCACGGGCTACGATCACGTGTGCTTCCTGCTCGGCCTGCTCCTCGTCGCCGAGGGGCTCGCGAACCTGCTGAAGATCGTGACCGCGTTCACCGCGGCGCACACGGTGACGCTCGTCCTCGCGACGCTCGGCTACGTGACGCTCGACGTCCGCCTCGTCGAGAGCGTCATCGCGCTCTCGATCACGTACGTCGCGATCGAGAACCTGGTCGGCGGCCGCCACCCGCGGCGCTGGATGCTGGCGTTCGGCTTCGGCCTCGTCCACGGTTTCGGGTTCTCGAACGTGCTCCGCGAGATGGCGATCCCGCGGCCCGTGCTCGCGTGGTCGCTCGGATCGTTCAACGTCGGCGTGGAGCTCGGCCAGGTGGCGATCGTCGCCGTCGCCTATCCGCTGATCGTCCTGACGCGCGGGCGCCGCTGGAGCGCGTGGGTCGTCCGCGGCGTGTCGGGCGCGATCGGCGTCGCCGGGCTCTACTGGTTCGTGTCGCGGGCGCTGCTCGCGGGCTGACGCTCGAGGGCGAGGGCGCGGCGGTAGACGTCGCGACGGCGGAGTCCGGTCGCGCGCGCGAGCTCGGTCGCGAGCTCGCGGAGGCCACGCCCCGCGGCGCGACCGGCACGGATCTGCGCGTCGAGCGCCGGCTCGTCGACGACCGCCGGGGCGGCGGGAGCGCCGGCCACGAGCACCGTCACCTCGCCCTTCAGCGCACCGCGGCGCGCAAGGCCGGCGCGCAGGCCGGCGATCGTCCCGCGAATGATCTCCTCGTGTCGCTTCGTCAGCTCGCGCCCGACGACGACTTCGCGGTCGCCGAGCGCCGCCTCCGCCGCGTCGAGGAAGGCCGCGAGTCGCCGTGCCGCCTCGAGGAAGACGATCGCGCGCGGCTCGTCGGCGAGCGCCGCGAGCCGTGCCGCGCGCGGACCGGAACGGGTCGGGAGAAAGCCCTCGAAGACGAACCGGTCCGCGGGGAATCCGGCAACCGAGACGATCGCGGCCACCGCGGACGCGCCGGGCACCGGCACGACGGCAACCCCCGCCTCGAGCGCGCCTCGCACGAGGTGGTAGCCGGGATCGGCGATCCCGGGCGTCCCCGCGTCCGACACGAGCGCCACCTGCGCGCCCGCCTTGAGCCGCTCGACGATCGCTGGTGCGCGCTCGCGCTCGACGGCGTCGTAGTAGCTCGTGAGCGGCCGCCGGATGCCGTGCTTCTCGAGGAGGACGCGCGTCCGCCGCGTGTCCTCGGCCGCGATCAGGTCGACCTCGCCGAGGACACGCAGCGCGCGCTGCGTCACGTCCTCGAGGTTCCCGATCGGGGTGGCGACCACGTAGAGCACGCCGGCCATGCGCCACCTCGCTCGCGTATTTCCCCGGTGTACGCAACGCCGGCGCGATCAGCCGGCGAACAGTCGCCCGGCCCGCTCGACGGCCGCGAGCAGCCAGTCGAAGCGCAGGATCAGGAACAGGTTCGCGGCGGACAGCACGCCGAGCGCGCCGAGGTCGCCGAGCGGTTGCGTCGCGATGACCGGATCCTCAGGCCGCGGCCGGTCGAGGAACATCGTCTTCACGACGCGCGCGTAGTAGTAGAGCGAGATGACGCTGTTCAGGAGCCCGATGACGACGAGCGCGTAGAAGCGCCCCTCGACGCCCGCCGCGAACACGTAGAACTTCCCGAGGAAGCCCGCGAGCGGCGGCAGTCCGGCGAGCGAGAAGAGAAACACCGCGAGGGCGAGCGCCGGCAGCGCGCCGCCCCGCCACGCGAGCCCGCGGTAGCCCTCCAAGTCCTCGCGACCGGTCGCGTTCGCGACCAGCATCACGACCCAGAACGCCCCGAGGTTCATCGTGTAGTACACGGCGAGGTAGAAGAGCAGCGCCTGCACGCCGCGCTCGGCGAACACGACGAAGCCGAGGAGCGCGTACCCCGCATGCGCGATCGACGAGTAGGCGAGGAGGCGCTTCATGTTCGTCTGGCTGAGCGCCGCGAGGTTTCCCAGCGTCATGGTCGCGACGCAGATGAGGCTCGCGAGCTGCGGGAGCGGCAGGTGCGCGACCGTCTCCGACGCCGCGCCGCCGACGCCGAAATGGAAGAAGCGGAGCAGCATCGCGAAGCCGGCGGCCTTCGAGCCGACGGCCAGGAACGCCGTCACCGGGATCGGCGCGCCCGTGTACACGTCGGGCGCCCACATGTGGAACGGCACCGAGGAGATCTTGTAGCCGAAGCCCGTGAGCACGAGGACGAGCGCCAGGAAGAGCGCCGGCCGGCTCTCCGCGGTGAGGGCTCCGATGCCGTGCGCGATGCCGGCGTAGTCCATCGCGCCGGTCAGACCGAAGATCCAACTCATCCCGTAGATCATCGTGCCCGACGCGACGCCGCCGTAGATCAGATACTTGAGCGCCGCCTCGCCCGAGCGCCGGTTGTGCCGGAGGAAGCCCGTCAGCACGTACGACGTGAGGCTCACGAACTCGAGCGAGAGGTACGCCATCAGGAGATTCGCGGCCGACGCCATGAGGAACATCGCGAGCCCGCTCGAGAGGAGCAGCGTGTAGTACTCACCCTCGTTCGGCTGCCGACGGACTTCCCTCGATGACAGCGACATCCAGACGACGGCGACGAGCGCCAGCCCGAGGAGCACCTTGAAGAAGAAGCTGAACCCGTCGGCGACGATCATCTGGTTGAAGAGCCATGCCTGCTTCGAGAGGTCGGTGCCGAACGTCGCGACGAGCGCGCCCGCGGCTCCGACGAGCGCGACGAGGCCGGGGAGGACGTTGCTCGCGCGTCCGGCACGACCCGTGACGACGAGATCGATCGCGATCACGAGGAGGATCGCTCCGGAGAGGACGAGCTCCGGGACGAAGTACGCGAGGCTCTCGGTCGTTCCCATCCGCGACTACTCGGTCGACGCCTCGTCCCGCGCGGCGAGCCGCTCGGGGGCGGTCGACGGGGCCGCGGCGCGCACCTGGTCGTTCAGGCGGAGAAGTGCCGGGCTCTGCAGGTCGAGGATCGGCGTCGGGTAGATGCCGAGGAAGATCACGATCGCGCCGAGCGGGACGAGCGTGAAGAGCTCCCGGCCGCTGATCTCCGGAAGCCCGACGTACTTCTCGTTCGGCTTCCCGAGGAACACACGCTGGAGCGCCCAGAGGAGATAGCCCGCCGTCAGGATGACGGCGCTCGCGCCGATGACGGTGAGCCCGGGATACGCCTTCCAGGCGCCGAGCAGCACGAGCACCTCGGAGATGAACGCGGAGAGCCCCGGGAGCCCCATCGCCGCGAAGAACGCGAGACCGGTGACGCCGGTGTACACCGGCATGATCGACGCGAGCCCGCCGAAGCCGTTGATCTCGCGATGGTGCGCGCGGTCGTAGATCACGCCGACGAGCAGGAAGAGCATCGCGGTCACGGTGCCGTGGTTGAACATCTGGAGGACGGCGCCGTTGATCCCCTGTGGCGTGAACGCCGCCATGCCGAGCATCACGTAGCCCATGTGGCTGATGCTCGAGTACGCGACGAGCTTCTTCAGATCCGTCTGCGCCATCGCGCACATCGCGCCGTAGACGATGTTCCACGTCCCGAGCGCGGCGAGGAGCCAGAACGCGACGCTGTGTCCGCCCCAGAACGGGGCCAGCGTCGCCGCGGGGAGGATGCCGTAGTTGATCCGGAGGATGCCGTACGTCCCCATCTTCAAGAGCACGCCGGCGAGGATCACGGAGATCGCCGTCGGCGCCTCGACGTGCGCGTCGGGCAGCCAGGTGTGGAACGGGAACGCGGGGATCTTGATCGCGAAGCCGATGAAGAGCGCGACCCAGAGGAGTATCTGCACCCGCAGCGGGATCGCCGTCCGGACGAGCGTCCCGAGCCGGGTCATGTCGAAGGTGTGCGGGTCGGACGCGAAGTAGAGGTAGAGGATCGTGACCAGCATCAGGACGGAGCCGAGGAGCGTGTAGAGGAAGAACTTGATCGCCGCGTACTCGCGCCGGGGACCGCCCCATATCCCGATGAGGAAGTACATCGGGAGGAGCATCATCTCCCAGAAGACGAAGAACAGGAAGAAATCGAGCGCGCAGAAGACGCCGAGCATGCCGGTCTCGAGGAGGAGAAAGAGCGCGTAATAGCCCTTGACGCCCGTCTCGATCCCGAACGACGCGATCATGCAGAGGAAGCAGAGGAGCGTCGTCAGCACGATCATGGTGATGCTGATGCCGTCGACGCCGACGAAGTACTCGATGTTGAAGGCCGGGATCCACCCCGTGTGCTGCACGAACTGGAAGCCCGGCTGATCGGGCGTGAAGTTCATCAGGAGGCGCGCCCCGAGGACGAGCGGCGGGATCGTGACGATGACCGACGTCATCCGGATCGCCGCATGCGCCTTCGACGGCAGCGCCAGGATGATCGCCATCCCGACGAGCGGGATGAAGATCATGAGGGTCAGCGTGGGGTCATTCATGACGCATCCTTTTCGGTCTCACGACGCCGCGGCCCACGACCAGTAGAGGAGCACGCCGCCGAGCACGCCGATGAGCACGACGTAGAGGTAGGCGGTGATCGCGCCCGTCTGCACGTTCCGGACCCGCCGCCCGACGAACTGCGTGACGTCGGCGGTCAGGTTCACCATGCCGTCGACGACGTAGAGGTCGAAGAGCCCGTTCACCCACGAGACGCCGCGGACGACGGTCGCGGAGAGGTTCACGATCCCGTCGATCACGTGGAGGTCGAACCACGCCGCGATCCGGCAGAGGAGCAGCACGCCCCGGACGAAGACGAGGCCGTAGATCTCGTCGACGTAGTATTTGTTGAGGACGAGCCGGTACGGCGCGCCGGCGAGCGCGTCGCTGAACGTCTCGGGGCGGACGCTCCGGCGGACGTACATCAGGTAGGCGAAGCCGATGCCGGCGAGCGCGACCGCGACCGAGAGGACCATGAGCCCGAGCTCCGTGCCGACGCCGGCCGTCGCCTCGGCGTGGACGGCGTGGTGCGCCATCACCGGCTCGAGCCACTCCTCGAACGGCTGGAAGACGTGGGGAATCCAGAGGAGCCCCGCGACGACCGAGCCGCCGGCGAGGATCCAGAGGGGGATCGTCATGGCTGAGGGCGACTCGTGCAGATGATGCTGCGTCTCGTGGTCGGCGCGGCACTCGCCGTAGAAGACCATGAAGACCTGGCGGAACATGTAGAAGGCGGTCAGGCCGGCGACGGTGATGCCGACCACCCACACCGCGAGGCTGCCGTACGGGCTCGAGAACGTCTGCCAGAGGATCTCGTCCTTCGAGAAGAACCCGGCGAGCGGCGGGATGCCGGCGATCGCGAGCGTCGCGATGATGAACGTCGTCGACGTCGCCGGCAGGTGCTTTCGGAGGCCGCCCATCTTCCGCATGTCCTGCTCGCCACCCATTGCGTGGATCACGCTGCCGGAGCCGAGGAAGAGGCACGCCTTGAAGAACGCGTGCGTCATCAGATGGAAGATGCCGGCGGCGTACGCGCCGACGCCCATCGCGAGGAACATGTAGCCGAGCTGCGAGACGGTCGAGTACGCGAGCACGCGCTTGATGTCGTTCTGCGCGAGCGCGATCGTCGCGGCGAGGAGCGCCGTCGCCGCGCCGATGACCGCGACGACGGCGAGCGTGTCGGGCGCCATCGCGAAGAGGAAGTTCATGCGACCGATCATGTAGACGCCCGCTGTCACCATCGTGGCCGCGTGGATCAGCGCCGAGACGGGCGTCGGCCCGGCCATCGCGTCGGGCAGCCAGACGTAGAGGGGAATCTGCGCCGACTTCCCCGTCGCGCCCACGAAGAGGAAGAGCGTCACGAGCGTCGCGATCGGAAGCCCCCAGAACGTCGCGCCCTCGAGGAGGTGCGCGTGCTCGGCCAGCTCGCGGAAGACGAGCGTCCCGTGGCCCCGCGCGTCGAGCGACCAGAAGAGCAGGAAGACGCCGAGGACGAAGCCGAAGTCGCCGATGCGGTTCACGATGAACGCCTTGTTGCCGGCGGTCGTGTTCGCGAGCTCCTTGTGCCAGAAGCCGATCAAGCCCCACGAGCAGAAGCCGACGCCTTCCCAGCCGACGAACATGAGGAGCAGGCTGTCGCCGAGGACGAGCGTCAGCATCGCGAACGTGAACAGGTTCAGGTACATGAAGAACCGCCAGTACGCCGGGTCGTCGTGCATGTAGCCGGTGGCGTACAGGTGGATCAGCCCGCCGATCCCCGTGACGACGAGGATCATGACGGCGGAGAGCGGATCGACGGCGAAGGCGACGTCGACGTTGAGCGTCCCGACGTGGATCCACGGGAAGAGCCGCGCGAGGAGGAACCGTTCCTGCGCCGCGAGCCCGACGAGCTGGAAGAACGCGATCACGGAGACGACGAACGAGATGGCGACCGTCCCGCATGCGATCAGGCTGACGGCGTTCTTCCCGAAGCGCTTCTGGATCGCGGCGCCGCGGAGCCCGAGGATCACGGCGCCGGCGAGCGGCGCGAGCGGGATGAGCGCGAGATAGCGTGCCGGCATCAGCGGCGCAGCCGGTCCGTCGCCTCGACGTCGATCGTCTCGAAGCTCTGGTAGATGCCGAGGACGATCGCGAGGCCGATCGCCGCCTCGGCGGCGGCGAGCATGATGACGAAGATCGCGAACACTTGGCCGTCGTAGCCCGCGTTCGAGTAGCGCGCGAAGGCGACGTAGTTGATGTTCGCGGAGTTCAGCACGAGCTCGATACCCATCAGGATGCCGATCGCGTTCCGTCGCGTGATCGCGGTGAAGAGCCCGAGCGCGAACAGGATGCCGGAGAGCAGGACGAAGTGGTTCAGCATCGGCAGACCCACTAGCCCTTCACCTCCTTCCGCGACACGACGATCGCCCCGATGAGCGCCGCCAGCAGCACGAGCGAGGCGATCTCGAACGGCAGGACGTAATGGGTGAGGAACGCGTCGCCGATGCCGTACGTCGTCGGCGCGGGCTCGGGCGCGGCGCCGACGACCCAGGTCGCCCGGCGCGCGACGTGCACCATCCACGCGAACGCAATCCCGACGAGCACCGCCGCGGGGAGTCGGGCGACCGCACGATTCGACACGTTCACGTCGTTGATCCGGTGGGTCAGCATGACCGCGAAGAGCGTCAGCACGAGGATGCCGCCGACGTAGACGAGGAGCTGCACGACACCCAGGAAGTCCGCGCCGAGCAGCACGAAGAGCGCCGCCACGCCGAGGAGCGTCCCCATGAGCGCGAACGCCGAGTAGACGATCGAGTTCGACAGCGCGACTCCGAGCGCGGAGCCGACCGTGATGGCGGCGAGCAGATAGAAGACGACGACGGTGATCGACACGAAGGAGCAACCCGATCCGGGTGCTAAAATCTCGTGGCGTTTAGCAAACGCCCCCCGGCAGGGCAAACGGGCCGGGGCCGGATCACGGCGCCGTCGCGTGCCGGCGCGCCTCCTCGACGGCCGCCGGACGCTCGGCGAGATGGCGCCCGTAGACGTACGCCAGGAACCGCTCGACCCCGTGCACGACGAGCGTCGTCCGGAGCGACGGCAGCATGTCGAAGGCGTGCTGCGCGCCCGGGATCTCGGCGTAGACGACGGGGCCGCAGACGAGTCCCGCGAACGCGGCGACGAACCGCCGCGCCTCGTCCACGGGGACGAGCGTGTCGCGGTCGCCGTGAATGATGAAGAAGGGGGGCGCCCCGGCGCAGACCCGGCTCATCGGCGACGCCTGCTCGTACGCGTCGCGTGCCTCGGCGAGCGCGACTTTCATGACCTGGCGCTGGAGGAGCCGCGCGAGACCCGGGTTCCGATAGTGGCCGTGGCGATCGGTGAAGTCGTACACGCCGTAGAACGCCACGCAGGCCCGGACCGTCGTGTCGGTGTCTTCGAAACCCGGCTGGTACTCGGGCGCGTTGGCGGTGAGGGCGACCAGCGCGGCGAGATGGCCGCCGGCCGACCCGCCCGTCACGACGAGGAAGTCCGCATCGGCACCGTACTCTGCGCCGTGCTCGCGGATCCACTTGATGGCGAGCTTCGCGTCGACGAGCGGGTCGGGGAAGGTCGCGCGCGGGCTCAGGCGATAGTTGATGCTGACGCAGACCCAGCCGCGCGCGGCCAGGTGCAGCATCAGCGGGATGCCCTGCTCGTCCTTGCTGCCGATCGTCCACGCACCGCCGTGGATCTGGAGGAGCGTCGGACAGCCGGTCGGCCGGTCGCGGTGGCGGTAGACGTCGAGGCGGAGGTCGATCCCGTCGTGGCGCGCGTAGACGACGTTCCGCACGCGTTCGACCTCCGGATGACGCATCGGGAACGGGAGCAGGATCTGCCGCCACTCGACCCCCGGCGCGAGCCGCTCGCGCACGGCCGGCGGCACGGCGTCGAGGTAGCCCTCGCCGAGCGTCGTCTGGAGCGCACGCTCGACGATCGCCTCGGCCTGGCGCGCGCCCAAGTACGCTCGCGCGAGCGCGAGCCACGAGACGACCGTGATCCCGAGCCCGACCCACCCGGGCCACGCGCGCAGCGCGCCCGCCCAGACGAACCCGACCGTGAACACGACCTGCCACGCGATGTGGTGGAGCGCGAGCTCGGCCGTGAGCCAGCCCGCGAAGAAGCTCAGGAACGCGATCCACGCGGGGCGGTACGTCGGGCGGTAGGCGTTCCACGTGAACCACGCGCCGACGAGGCTGACCGCCAGGAAGAGCCACGAGACCGACACGCGGGGGGATTTTTCGCGCGCGGCGCCGCCAGCGTCAAGGCGCGCGTTGGTCGAAGCGCCGCGGCTGGGCTACGCTCGCGCCATGGGACGCGAGACCCTCGAGCCGCAGGAGCTCTTCGACGAGGAGGACGCCGAGCGCACCCGTCGCCGGCCGATCGCGACCCGGGTCGCCCTGTCGGCGGCCATCCTCGCCGTGCTGGCGTCGATCTCGGCGCTCCAGGCGGAGCACAACGCGGCGAAGAGCGTGCTCCAGAAGAACGAAGCGGTGCTGGACCAGGCCAAGGCCTCCGACGAGTGGGCATTCCGCCAGGCGAAGTCGATCAAGCTCCACCTCCAGGAGATCTCTCCCGGCGGCGCGACCGACGTCGACCGGCAGCGCGCGGACATCGCGGCGAGCGAGGAGCGCGCCCACGCGGCCGAAGAGGCACGCGACGCCGCCAACGTCGCCGCGTCGGAGCTCTTCGAGCGGCACGAGCGGTTCGCGGTCGGGACGAGCCTCCTCCAGATCGCGATCGTGCTGGAGACGGTCGCCGCGGTCCTCGATCGCCGGAGCGTCTGGCTCGCGGGACTCGCCGTCGGCGCGGTCGGAGTGCTCGGGCTCGTGAATGGCTTCCTCGGCGTCGTGTAGCGACGATGCCGGACGACGGCCGATCGTTCGCGACCCGACCCTGGTTCGCCGACCGTCTCGCATGCCCCGACTGTACCGTCGCGCTCGCGCTCGTGGACGGCGCCGCCGAGATCACCTGCGAGCAATGCGGCAGGCGGTTCCCCATCCGGAACGGTCAGCTCCATTGCGTCGTCGACGAGTCCGTGGTCGCGACCGTTCACGCGCCGGTCCGACAGCGGGACGTCGCCTGGCCGGCGTGGAGCGAGCCGCCGCAGGGCTACGCCGGCCCCCTTCGACCGCGCACGAACGGCCGCCATCTCTCGGTCCTCGCGAACGCCGCGCGATCGCTCGACGTGCTCGACTGGGGATGCGGGCGCGCCGAGTCCCGGTCGCTCGTCGCCGACGTCCTCGGACATCGCTACGTCGGAGTCGACATCGCCGGCGACGCCGCGGACGTGATCGCCGACGTGCACCGGCTGCCGTTCGCACCCGGGTCGTTCGATCACGTCATCACGAACGCGACGCTCGAGCACGTCGCGAATCCGTTCGTTGCGGTCGCGGAGATCGCGCGCGTGCTGCGCACGGGAGGCCGGTTCGTCGGGTGCGTCGCCTTCATGGAGCCGCACCATTGCGCATCGCGCTTCCACGTCACGGCGGACGGGATCGTCCACGTCCTCACGAGCGCGGGGCTGGTCGTGGACGGTATCTGGCCCCAGGAGGGGTGGACGGTTTTCGAGAGCCTCGCGAGCATGCCCGGTCCGCTCTCGAGCCCGACGCGCCTCGTCCTCCGCTTCCTCGGCCTGGTCGAGCCGTTGCTCCGCGCCCGTCATCTCCACCCGCGCGAGATCCGGAGACACCGGTGGCTCCAGCGGAAGACGCCGGAAAACGTGCGGCGGGAACGCCTGTTCATCGCCGGACAGGTCGACTTCCTCGCGACGAAACCCGCCCTCCCCGCTTGACACGGCTCCTCGCCGGCTCGAATGCGGAAGCGATGGGCCGACGGCCGCTCGAGTTCTGGTTCGAGTTTGCGAGCACCTACTCGTATCCCGCCGCGCTGCGCATCGCGTCGGTCGCGGGAGAGGTGGGCGTGCCCGTCGTCTGGCGGCCGTTCCTTCTCGGTCCGATCTTCCGCGACCAGGGCTGGAACGATTCGCCCTTCAACGTCTACCCGGCGAAGGGCCGCTACATGTGGCGGGATCTCGAGCGGCTGTGCGAGAAGTACGGGCTCGCGTGGCGCCGTCCATCGGCATTCCCGCGAAACGGGCTCCTGGCCGCGCGCGTCGCCTGCGTCGGCGCGACGGAGCCATGGGGCCCCGACTTCGTGCGCGCCGTCTACCGCGCGAACTTCGCCGAGGACCGTGAGATCGCCGACGCGGCGGTCATCGGATCGATCCTCGACGGCTTCGGCCAGCCCGCGGCGACCGTCCTCGAGCGCGCCGGTGCCGCCGAGACGAAGGAGCACCTCCGCCGGCAGACGGAGGAGGCGCGCGAGCGCGGCATCTTCGGCGCGCCGAGCTTCACGGTCGGGACGGAGCTCTTCTGGGGAAACGACCGGCTAGAAGACGCGATCGCGTACGCGCGACGGGACGCGGAACGCTGAGGGTCAGGCGGCCGCGCTCGACGCCGCCACGCGCAGCACCTCGCGATAGCCCCGTGCCACGCACGCGCCTTCGAGGACGCCCCGCTCGCGGAGCATGCGGTGGAGCCGCGGCAGGTTGTAGTGCGGGACGGTGACGAGCAGGTGGTGCTCCAAGTGGAAGTTCACGCGGTTCGGCGCGATCAGGAGCCGCTCCCACCAGCGCGCGATCGTCGTCCGCGTGTTCTGGAGCTCGTCGGCCGGATCGGGGATCATCGCGTGCTCGGCGATCGAGCGGATGCGCATGACGAGGCTGTAGGTCGTGAGCCACGCCCCGACCCAGAGGAGATAGAGGGCCGGGTGGCCGACGAGCCAGAGGATCCCGAACAGGACCGCGTTCGTGAGGGCGACGCCGAGGAGCGCTTCCGGCCCGGCGTCGAAGTTCCGCCGCACGCGACCGCGCGAGCGGCCGAGGTCGCGACGGAGCGTCGCCCGGAACCGCTTCCACCCGGTGCGGCCGTTCAGGTCGCGGGCGATCTTCCGGCGCATGCTTGCCCACGTGATCGGAAACGGGTTCGCGAGCGCGAGATCCGGATCCTCGTCGGTCCAGGTCTTCGCGTGGTGCTGCAGGTGGTAGGGGCGATACGGGCGGAGGTCGCTCCAGATCGGATACGCGCAGATCCAGTTGCCGATCCAGTCGTTCCAGCGGCGATTCCGAAAGAGCGTCCGGTGCGCGGCCTCGTGCATGAGGACGGCGAGGCCGAGCTGGCGGGCGCCGATGACGAAGAGCGCCACGATGATGGTGAGCGGGTTCGGGGCGACCGCGACCAGCGCGAACGCCGCCGCGACGAGCCCCCAGTCGACCGCGATCGAGACCCAGGCGCGCGCGTCATGCACGACGAGGAGCTCCTTGATCTCCTCTCTCGTGAGCGCCTCGCGCCAGGTCGGACGGGCGGCGACCGCCATCGACCGGATCGTACTCGGCGCCGCGGATCGATACCAGACCCCGGGCCGGTTTTGGGGGAGGCCCCCCCCTACCGGGCGCACCCCGCCGTGTCGACGCTCGCGAAGGTGTGCACCGCGAGCCCCACGTAGCAGGCATCGACCGCGTTCCGCGGCGATGCCCCGGCGGCCATCGCGCTCGCTTCGGCCATCGCCGACGGAACCGCCGGCACGGGCAGCTCCGTCGCCAGATGTCGGCTCGACGAGCTCGAGCCGGTGTTCTGGTCCTGGTTCCCGCCGCCGAAGTAGGCGTGCCCGGAGCTCCACACCATCGCCCCGTCCTTCGTCCCGATGAACCAGTTGCCGACGACGTTCGCGCTGGCGCCCTCGCGGACCGACATCGAGCTCGACTGCGTGCCGCGCGCGACGTTGTAGCGGAGGTCGGCGACGACCGGGACCGGGCTTCCCGAGCCGCTGATCAGGGGGGCGCGCTCGAGGTTCCCGTCGAAGAGGTTCGCGTAGTAGCTGCCGTTCGTCGCCCCGTACTTGAAGAGGCTCCCGCCGCCGCAGAGCGCCGAGTGGACCGAGCCGTCCTTGCTCTTCTTCGGGCACATCCGGCCGCTCCCCGCGATGTAGTTCTGGACGAGCGTGATGTTGCTCACGGTGCGGCCGCTCTGCCCGGTCACGTCGATGCCGCCGTCGGGGCTGTTCGTCACCGAGCAGCGGTCGACGACGATGTTCGAGATGCTGTGCGCGGGGCTGCTCTTCGGCGCGATCTGGATACCGTCGTTCACGGCGTTCCGGATCGAGAGCCCGGCGACGATCACGTTGCTCTCGTAAATATTGAGGACGCCGCGCCCACTGCCCTCGTTGCCGCCCCACAGCGTCACGTTGCTCCCGATCGCGTCGATCGTCGTGTTCGGCGGCACCATGAGACCCGCGCTCGGATGGAGATCGGACGAGCCGGCGATCGCGAAGCGGATGATGCCGCCGCCGGCGCTCTTGGCGCGCGCGAGCGCGTCACGCAAGGATCCCGCGCCCGAGTCGGCCGCGGTCGTCACCATGATGACCGGGCGTCCGGCGCCGCCCGTCGTCGCATGACCGAAGCCGGGATAGGGGCCGAGGACGCCGCCGCTCCCGGAGCCGCCACCGGACCCTCCGCCAGAGCCACCGCCGCTTCCTCCGTTGCCGCCGCTGCCCGACCCGTCTCCGCTTCCGCTACCCGAGCCGCCACCACTGTCCGTGCCACCGCCCGAGCCGGTCCCACCGCCCGAGCCCGTGCCACCGCCCGAGCCGCTGCCGCCACCGGCGCCCGGCGGCGGGGGCACCTTCACGCACTGGACGCCGGCGCTCTCCGACGCCGTCCAGAGCCGGACCGTGTCGTCGTACCCCTCGACCGACTGGTTGAAGTCGACGCCGCCGAGGAGCGGCCCGCCCGCCGTGGTCGCGAGCGTCGTCCCATCGGGCGACCATGCGACCGCGCCGACGATCGACTCGGTGTGTGCCTGGAGCACGTCGCGGAGCGCGAACGGGGGCGTCGACGTCGCGTCGTAGACGTAGACGTGCTGATCGCTCGCCCCAACGGCGACCCAGCGTCCATCCGGGCTCCAATCGAGACCGTGGCCGCCTTTCACGAGCGGATAGGCGGCGCCGTGGGCCGCGAGATCGTAGACCGTCGACGCGGAGTTGCCGGCCGCCGCGAGCCAGCGGCCGTCGCGCGAGTAGCGGACATTCCACGCGACGCCGAGGCCCGTCTGCTGCCACACCGGCACGTCGGCGACGAACGGCTGCCCGAACGCGTTCACGTCGGCGAGGCGGGCGCCGAGCCATCCGATCTGCTGGCTCCACCCGACTGTCGCAAACGTCGCGATGTCGTCCTCGTCCCAGCGACTGCGCACGGGATCGAAGGCGAAGATCGCGACGCGGCCCTTGTGCTCGGCGGTCGCGAGGCTCCGGCCGTCCGGCGACCAGCGCACGGACATGTAGCTGGCGATGTCCGGGTCGTAGTAGACCTTCACGACCTTGAACTGATCCGCGGGGTGGACGTCGCGCGTGATCTGGTAGATGCGGAGCGTCCGGTCGCGGCTCGTCGCGGCGAGCCAGCGGCCGTCGGGCGAGAAGGCGAGCGACGTGACCCAGCCGTTGACGCTGCCGAGGCCGGACGCGCCCTTCCCGTACGCCGCCTTCACGCCGGGCACGGCGCCGTCGGCGACGTCGTAGCGTCCGCGGGCGCCGGAGCTCTGGATGACGCCGACCGACGTTCCGGGCCCGTCGGCGAAGAACATCTTCGCGGTGTGGTCGCCGCCGCCGTCGACGATCACCTCACCGAGGTACGGGTTCATCGACCACGTGTTCGCGACCACCCACCAGTAATGGACGCCGAAGCGCTTCAGGTACTGGCCGGTGCGCGTGTCGAAGATCTTCGTGTCGTAGCGCTCGCCGCTCGGACGGTACGTCGGGCCGCCGATCAGATGGCCGCCGACGGCGATCGCGTGGCCGCCCGCGACCGCGCTCCCGGCCGGCGCCCAGCTGAGAACGAGACCGCGGCCGGGAATCGGGAACGTCGTCGCGTTCTTCCAGTGGACGTTGCAGCGTCGCGTCGCGACCAGCTCCGCCGACAGCTCGGTGCCGCTCGCCGCGTGACGGAGCCCGCGTGCCGAGGCGCCCCCGGCCGCGAGCAGAACGAATGCGGCGAGCATCGCGCTCGTCGCTGGCATCCGCCGTGTACTCGCCCCGTGTGGACGCCGGCTCGTCTTCCTCCGCATGTTCGACCTCACCTTCCACCGCCTCGACCGCACCGCGCTCGCGCCGGCGAGCGCCCGCGGTGCAGCCGACGTGCCGCCGCGAATCGCCGCGTTTTTCGTCCCGCGGGACGCGTCGAGCGAACAGAATGGAACGCGCGTCTCGCAGCATCGTAAACACGATGACGCCGGCGGTGATCGTCGTCACGGCCGGCGCTGCGGCGCGCGCTTCCTCACGCGCTGCGTGCTTCGACGCATACCCGCGCGGCGCCGTGGCACTGCGGTGCGCGAACGCCGTCGCGCTCCGTGAAGCGCTGCGTCCCGCGCCTCAGCCGTTCGACCGAGCCGCAGTCGCTACCGGAAAACGCGCTCGCGCACGGACGCCGCCCACGCGACGAGCTCGTCGGCGGTCATGAAGTTGATGATGCGCTCGCGCGGGATGCCGGTCGCGAGCGCCGCGGCGAGGCCGAACTCCAGCATCGCGAGCTCGCCCGGGCCGTGCGCGTCGCTGCCGAGCGAGATGCGAACGCCCGCCTTTCGCGCCTCGGCGAGCAGGTCGCGGTTCAGGTCTTGGCGGTCGGCGTAGGCGTCGATCTCGACGGCTTTGTCGACCTCCGCGGCGACGCCGAAGACATGGAGCCAGTCGGCGCGGAGCCCGAGGCGGAAGTTGTAGATCCGCCCGCGGGGATGCGCGAGGACGTGGACGTGGGCGCCCCGGAGCGCGGCAACGTAGCGCGCCGTCTGGTCGTCGGTCCGCCGGAGGGCGGAGTGGAACGCGCCGAGGACGAGATCGAGGCCGGCGAGCGACTCGGGCGCCATGTCGCCCGAGCCGTCGGGGCGGAGGTTCATCTCGAGCGAGCGGAGGACGCGGATCTCGCCGGCCGCATCGTTCACGCGCGCGATCTCGATCTGCTGGCGGGCGAGCTCGGCCTCGTCCATGCCGCCCGCGATCTCGAGGCCCTGGGAGTGGTCCGTGATCGCCAGGTACTCGAGCCCGGCGGCGCGCGCGGCTGCGGCCATCTCCGCGATGCTCGCCGAGCCGTCGCTCCAGGTGGTGTGGACCTGGAGGTCGCCGCGGGCGCGCCACGACGGATCGCGGGCGAGGATCTCGCGTGCTTCCGTCCGCGTGAGGAAATCGTCGCGGAGCGCCGGCGGCGCCGGGACGGGGGCGTCGGCGAGCACCCAGTCGCGGATCCGCTGCGCGAGATACGGCCCGATACGCGGCAGCTCGGTCAGCGACCGTTCGGCGGCGATCACGTCCCGGACCTCGACCGGCCACAGGAACGCCGCCCGGGACGCACGCTTCAGCGCGCGCCGGACGTAACTGCTCGCCTCCTCGGCCGCCCGCGCGAGGAGCTCCGCGATGTCGCGGTTCCGCATCGCGTCGAGCGGAGCACGATTCCACGCCCGCTCGCCGTCACCGGAACACGGGAGCGACGCGCGAGGCCGATCGACGTACCGGAAGCGACATGCCTCTGAAGGCCGTGCTCCTCGACATCGACGGCACGCTCGTCGACAGCAACGACGCGCACGCGCGCGCCTGGGTCGACGCGCTCGCCGAGGCCGGCCACCGCGTGCCGTTCGAGCGCGTGCGGCGCCTGATCGGCATGGGCGGCGACAAGCTGCTGCCCGAGGTCGTGGGCATCTCGGAAGACAGCGAGGAGGGGGGACGGCTGAGCACACGGCGGAGCGCGATCTTCAAGGAGCGGTATCTGCCGACGGTCCGTCCCTTTCCCGGTAGCCGCGCCCTCCTCGAGCGGTTCCGGCGCGACGGCCTCACGCTCGCCGTCGCGAGCTCGGCGAAGGCCGACGAGCTGGACCCTCTGCTCCGGATCGCCGGCGCCGACGGGCTCGTCAGCGCTCGGACCTCGAGCGACGACGCCGAGGAGTCGAAGCCCGACCCGGACATCGTGCATGCCGCGCTCGCGCGCGTCGGCCAGCCACCCGACGCCGTCCTCATGCTCGGCGACACGCCGTACGACGTCGAGGCGGCAACGCGGGCGGGCGTGGGGATCGTCGTGCTCCGCTGCGGTGGCTGGGACGACCGGGCGCTCGCGGGCGCGCTCGCGATCTACGACGATCCAGCGGAGCTGATGGCCCGCTACGAGGAATCGCCCTTTGCTGAGTTTTAGCTAGACAGCCACCCGTCCGCCGTGGTTTGGTCGCCGCGAAAGGAGACCGACCATGGCGAAGAAGCTGGCGGCGATCCTCGTGCTCGGCGCGATCTGCAACACGACCCCGGCCTGGGCGCTCAAGCGGTTCATGCTGATGGGCGACTCGATCCAGGCGGGCACCGGCCTCACGAATGCCGCGTCGCTCACCGCGAACCTGCTCTCGAACACGGCGAACGTCGTCGTGGAGAACTTCTCGAGCCCCGGGGCGCGGATGACCGACGTCGGCTTCTTCGCGGGCATGAACCACGACGGGATGTGCGTACAGCAGGTCCACGGCTTCTTCGGGATGCAGGGGCTCATCGTGACGCTCGGGACGAACGACTGGGCCGGCGGCGTCGACGGGACGACGTTCTTCAACGCATACACCGCGCTGCTGAACAGCATCTCGCCGAGCATCCCCGTGGTGTGCGTGACGCCGATCTGGCGGAGCGACGAGGACACGCAGAACGCGACCAGCGGCCTCGTGCTCAACCAGATCCGCTTCGCCGCCGCCGCCGCGTGCGTCGCGAAGGGCTTTCCCTTCATCGACGGGAGCGCGCTCGTCCCGCACGACCGCAAGTACTACTCGGAGGCGGCGCCCTCCGTGGCGCTCCATCCGAACGACCTCGGCCACATGCAGATGGCGGCCAACCTGCGGACGCAGCTCACCGCCATCGGCTGGCTCCCATGAGCGTGCCGCGCCGGTGACCGAAGCACGTTACGGCTCCTGGCGCTCACCGATCACCGCGGATCTGATCGTTCAGGCGACGATCGGCGTCGGCTCGCCGGCCGTCCGGAACGACGAGACCTACTGGATCGAGATGCGGCCGACGGAGGCCGGGCGGTGCGTCGTCGTCCGACGGCGGCGGGATGGATCGACGGAGGACGTCGTGCCGCCGCCGTTCAGCGCCAGGACGCGCGTCCATGAGTACGGCGGCGGCGACTACACCGTCGCCGCCGACGGCACCGTGTACTTCGCGAGCTTCGCCGATCAGCGCATCTACCGGGTGTCACGCGGGCGCGCGCCCGAGCCGGTGACGCGCATCGATCAGGTGCGCTACGCCGACGCCGTCCTCGACGAGCGCCGGAACCGGCTCGTCTGCGTGCGCGAGGACCACCGTGACGACGGGGAGCCGGAGAACACGATCGTCGCCGTCGACCTCACGACGGGCGACGAGACGATCGTCGTCCGGGGAAACGACTTCTACGCCTACCCGCGTCTTTCGCCGGACGGCGCGCGTCTCGCGTGGATGTCGTGGGATCATCCGAACATGCCGTGGGACGCCTCGGCGGTGCACGTCGGCCGTCTCGACCCGGACGATCGCCTCGTCGACGTCGAGACGATCGCGGGCGGCGCACGCGAGGCCGTCCTCCAGCCGCACTGGGGACCGGACGGCACGCTCTACTTCGTCTCCGACCGCACCGGCTGGTGGAACCTCTACCGGTGGCGCGGGGGCCGCATCGATGCGATCGCGCCCCGCGCGGCCGAGTTCGGCGGTCCGCTCTGGCGGCTCGGCACGACGACGTTCGACGTCACCGCCGACGAGCAGCTCGTCTGCACCTACGGCGAGCGCGGCACGTGGCGGCTCGCGACCATCGATCCCGACACGGGCGCGCTCCGCGACATCCCGACGCCGTTCACGGCGATCGGGAGCCTGTCGGTCGCCGACGGTCGCGCGATCTTCGTCGGCGCGTCGCCGACCCGCCCGGCCGCCGTCGTCGCGCTCGATCTCGCGACCGGTGCGATCGAGACGATCAAGCGGACGAGCGACGTCGCCGTCGACGACGGCTACGTGTCCGTGCCCGAGGCGGTCGAGTTCCCGACCGAGGACGGGCTCACCGCACACGCGTTCTACTACGCGCCGCGGAACCGCGACTTCACCGCGCCGCCGGGCGAGAAACCGCCGCTCCTCGTCATGAGCCACGGCGGTCCGACGGGGGCGACCAGCGCCGCGTTCTCGCTCAGGACCCAGTACTGGACGAGCCGCGGCTTCGCCGTCCTCGACGTGAACTACGGCGGCAGCACGGGTTACGGGCGCGCGTACCGCGAGCGTCTCGACGGCCGCTGGGGCATCGTCGACGTCGACGACTGCGTGAATGGCGCGCGCGAGCTCGTGCGCCGCGGGCTCGTCGACGGCGAGCGGCTCGCGATCACCGGCGGGAGCGCCGGCGGGTACACCACGCTCTGCGTCCTCACGTTCCGGGAGGCTTTCAAGGCGGGCGCGAGCCACTACGGGATCGCCGATCTGGAGGCGCTCGCGCGCGACACGCACAAGTTCGAGTCGCGCTACACCGACCGGCTCGTCGGACCCTGGCCGGAGGCCCGGGACGTCTACGTCGCCCGCTCGCCGATCCACCACGTCGACCGGCTCCACTGCCCGGTCGTCTTCTTCCAGGGGCTCGACGACCGCGTCGTGCCGCCGAACCAGGCGGAGATGATGGTCGCGGCGCTGCGCGCGAAGGGGCTGCCGGTCGCGTACGTCCCGTTCGAGGGCGAGCAGCACGGCTTCCGGCGCGCGGACACGATCAAGCGCGCGCTCGAGGGTGAGCTCACCTTCTACGCGCGCGTCTTCGGCTTCCCGCTCGCCGAGCCGACGGCGCCGCTTCGGATCGAGAACCTCGCTAGTTGACGTAGCCGAGGGCGCGCAGCTGGCCCTCGACGAGCGGATCGAGCGGACGCGGCGGACCGGGCGTGCGCCGCGCGACCGCCTCGCCTCGCCGATGCTGGTCGGCGAGCCAGGCGCGCGTCGCCGCCGCGAGCTCGCGCGTGACGTCGGCGCGGATCGCACTCAGGTCGTGGGCCTCGGTCGGGTCGGCGTCGAGGTCGTAGAGCTCGGTGCGCGCGGTCGCCGGAAGGATCGGCTCGTCCTCCGGCGCGGGCGGCGGTGCATTCGGCCCACGCGCCGGCGTGAAGATGTACTCGAAGCGGCCGCGCCGGAGGGCAACCCGGCCGGTCCCGTGGTAGCTCTGGGCGAAGACGGCTCGTTCGGACGCGCCGTCGCCGAGCTGGCGGAGAAGGCTCGTCCCCTCCATCTCGGCGGACGCCGGGAGTCCCGCGAGCTCGAGGACCGTGGGCGCGACGTCGACGAGGCTGACCGTCTGGGGCACGCGCCGCCCCGGCGGCATTCGCCCCGGCGCGCGGACGAGGAGCGGCACGCGCGTGCAGTCGTCGTACGTGAACCAGCCATGCTGGAAGTAGTAGCCGTGCTCGCCGAGCGCCTCGCCGTGATCCGCCGTCAGCACGAAGAGCGTGTCGTCCCAGAGCCCGCGCTGGCGGAGCTTTTCGACGATGGCGCGGACGTGGTCGTCCACGTAGCGGATCTCGGCGTCGTAGCGCGCGCGATAGTCGGCCGGCGCCCGCTCGCGTTCGACCACCTGGTACTGCGGAAGCCGGAAGAGCGCGTTCCGCTCGCCGGCAACCGCGAGCTCCGCGGCGTCGCTCGGCCATCGATACTCGGCGGCGTGGAACGCACCCCGGTACTGCGCGGGCGGATAGTACGGCCCGTGGGGATCGTAGAAGTGGAGCCAGAGAAAGAACGGCGCGTCGCCGGCGGCGTCGATGAGGCGGAGCGCCTCGGCGACGAGCGGCGCCCCGCCGAGCATCTCCGGCGGCCGCTGGACGAGACCCGGCGGCAGCGCGAAGTCGTCGAAGCCTTGTCCGTAGCCCTTGGACGCGTCCAGCATCGGGTTCGCGACGCGGCCGATCGTCCGGTAGCCGTGCGCGTGGAAGATCTCGGCGAGCGTCTCGACGCCGTCGGGCAGCGTCTCGCCGTTCGCGCGCACGCCGTGCGAGGCGCGATAGACGCCGGTCAGGAGCGACGCGACCGACGGCGCCGTCGAGGGCGACGTCGGCACCGCGTGCTCGAAGACCGTCGACTCGGCGGCCAGGGAGTCGATGAACGGAGACGTCGGGCGCTCGTATCCGTAGAGGCCGATATGGTCGGCGCGCAGCGTGTCGATCGTGACGAGAACGATGTGGCGGGGCGCGCCGCGGCCGGACGAGCACGCGACGGCGGCGCCGAGGACGATCACCACCGCCCAGCGGCCAAAACGTGCGCTCACCGGGCGGGTCTATGCGGCCGGGCCGTCCGCACGCAAGCGCCGACGCGAACGTGCTAGGGACACGCATGCGATCAGAAATGAGACGGGCCGGCACCGCGGCGCTGCTCGCGATCGCGCTCGTCGGCTGCAGCGGCGGTCCGGGCGAGCTACTCGCAACGGCGCAGCTGGAGGAGACGCAGAGCAACCCCGATCACGCCCGCGAGCTCTATCGAGAGATCGCCCGGCGCTGGCCCGGATCGGCGGCGGCCGAGCGCGCGGCCGAGCGGCTCCGCGTCCTCGGCCAGCCGGCGCCCCGGTGATCGCGAGGTCTCGCCCATGAAGACCGACACGGCTCCGGGCGCCGCGATCGGCGCCGTACGCCGCTGGCTGCGCGCCGAAGGCCTCGCGGTGCTACTGCTCTGCCTCTGGCTCTACCTTCGGGGCGGACACTCGTGGGTCCTTCTCCTCGCATTGTTCTTCCTCCCGGATGTTGCGTTCATCGGCTACGCCGCGGGGCCGCGGGTCGGAGCGAACGTCTACAACGCGCTTCACAGCTACGTCGGCTCGGTGGCTGCGGCACTCCTGGCGCTCGGCACGGGGCGTCCGGCGGTGGTCGCGCTCATCTGGGCGGCGCACATCGGCTTCGATCGCTTCCTCGGCTACGGGCTCAAATACCCGACTGCGTTCGTCGATACGCACCTCGGCCGCATCGGCCGCCGGCCCGGCGAAGCGTAGCCGACGCCCCGCCTCGCGCGATCAAGCCCGCTCGAGCGCGCCGATCGTCTCGCGAGCCGAGGCCGTCGCCGGCGTCATCCCGAAGAGTCGCCGGAACAACGGGACCGGGCGCACGACGAGCTGGTAGCACGCCAGCGTCGCGACGACGGCGGCGGGCAGGAGGACCCAGAACTTCGTCGCGATGGTCCACGGCTCGCGGATCACGATCGCGGCGAGCGCGACGATCGCGAGCTGGTGGAGGACGTAGATCGCGAGCGATCCTTCGGACGCCCACGCGAGGAACGCATTCGTCCGCGCGCGCCAGCGACCCGCGACGCCGAGCAGGAAGACGATACAGCAGACGCCCGCCGTCGCCGACGCCGTCCAGAAGATCGCCCAGCGGACGCCGAGGCCCGGATGCGCCAGGACGTCGGCGGTCGGGCCGAGGACGACCAGTGCGGCGACGGCGACGACACCCGCGCGACGCCACTCGTGCTCGATCGCGGACTCGAACGACGTCCACCGGGCGAGACACGCGCCGAACAGGAAGAAGAGGCTGTAGTAGGTGAAGTTCGCCCAGTCGTCGACGAGGTTCTGGTAGCCGGGCCAGCGGGCGCGGAGAAGGATCTGCACGAGCGCGAGCGGCACGATCGCGAGATAGATGACGACCGGCGAGACGCGCGCCGCACTCCGGCCGCGCAAGCGGAGGAGCACGGGGAGCCAGAGCAGCGAGAACACGAAGAGGTAGATCAAGAACCAGAGATGCGACCACGAGAACCGGTCGAGCCGGGTGTAGAACGTCGGCAGGAACGTGAGGAACGACTCGTCGAAGCCGGGTTGCACCGTGAGCGCCGCCCACACGATGAGCGGGCAGAGCACGAGGGTCCCGAAGAGAAACGGCACGCAGAGCCGGCGGACGCGCTCAGCGGCGAAGCTTCCGGCGCTCCGCCGCGCCAGCGCCGCGTGCGCCGACCAGCCGGCGAGGACGAAGAAGAGCGGCATGTGCCACTGGTGGATGAAGCCCGTCAGGTTGTTCAGCCCCTCGGACAGCTCGCCGTTCTTCAGATGGTAGTACGGCGCGACGTCGAACACCTTCCCGACGTGGAACGGGAAGAGGACGAACGTCGCGAACACCCGGAGCCAGTCGATGTCGTGCCGGCGGTTCACGGGAGACCGCTCGTGCGTACGCCGGCCGCGGCAACGCCGTCAAGCCATCGCGCGCCGAAGGTTGCCTCGCCGGCGGCCTCGGTGTAGGTCGCGGCCGCCATGCGGGCCGGCGTCGATCTCGGGGCCTCGTTGCACAAGGTCGCGCTGGCCGCCGACGCGGGACTCCGAGACCTGGAGCTCGTCACGTTTCCCGCTGCCGATCGCGACGCCGCGTTCCGCGGCATCCGCGACCGCTCGGCGACGCACGTCGTTCTCGCCGGAGGACGCGCCGAGGAAGCGGCGGCGGCGCTCGCGCCCATCGCGACGTCCGTCGTCGGCGAGTTCGACGCGTGGGCGCGCGGCGCCTCGATTCTCGCCGCGCGCGCCGGCACGCCGGTCGACGAACCGTATCTTCTCGTCTCGCTCGGCACGGGGACGTCGATCCTCCTCGTCACCGGCGGACGGGCGACCCGCATCGGCGGCACGGCGCTCGGCGGCGGGACGCTCGTCGGCCTCGGCTCGCTCGTCCTCGGCGTCGCGCGATTCGAGGAGCTCGCCGGGCTGGCCACCCGCGGCAGCCGCCGCGACGTCGACCTGCTCCTCGGCGACGTCTATCCGGAGATCGGCATTCCACACGCCACCGCGTCCCACTTCGGGAAGCTGCGCTCGCGGCGCCCCGAGGACGTCGCGAATGCGGTCGTCAACCTGGTCGGCGAGAACATCGCGCTCGTGACGGCGAATCACGCCCTGAGTCGAGGCGTCGGCTCCATCGTCTACGGCGGCTCCACGCTCGCCGGGAACCCCGCGCTCGCGGAGATCCTCACCACGATGGCGGGCTACTTCTCGCAGCGCGTCGTCGTCCTCGGCGAAGGAGCGCACTGCGGGGCGGTCGGCTGTCTCGCGACTGCGTTCGAGCCCTTGACGCCACCGCAGGGATGAACCAGGAATCGGACGGGGGATGAAGGCGCTGGTGATCGTCGGCCTCTTGGTCGCCTGCCTCGGTTCCACTCCCGGCCCGGCAGACGCCCAGGCAGCGCGCGGCCTCTCGAACGGGCGCGAGGCCTTCGCCGACTTCGACCGCGACTTCCAAAAGCTCCAGAAGGAGATGCACCGCCTCGGCCGCCGGGCCCGCGGGCAGCTTCACCGCGCGCTCTCGGAACTCGCGGCACGACGCGCCCTCGCCGAACGGCGCCTTCGTTCGGAAGGGGCATCGCGGCTCCGTCAGCTCCACCGGGAGCTCGACGGCGCGCTCGAAGAGCTACGCAAGGCGCTCGAAGGTCGGCCCGACGACGCCGGAGTCGTCGAGACCTAGCGCCTCGAGCCTACTCCTCGGCCGCCCCGCCGTCGGCCGACGCGAACTCGTTCACGTACCGCATGCCGCGCTCGAGGATCGGCGCGATCTCGGGGTCGGTCTCGCCGCCCTTTTTCGGCTTGTAGGCGACGGCGGGCGCCTTCACGAACTTCCGGACGAGGCTCTCGAGCGAGTAGTCGGCGCCCTCGAACTCGGGCGTGTGATGGATCGCGCCCGTCGGGCACGGCTCGGAGCAGAGGCCGCAGTACATGCACTTCGCCATGTCGATGTCGAAGCGCGTCATGACGAGCCCGCCGGCGGCCTTGTCCTTGGTCGCGTCGATCACGATGCAGTCGATCGGACAGGCGCGCTCGCAGGCGAGGCACGCGGTGCAGATCTCGAGGTCGACCTCGAGGATGCCGCGGTAGCGGAACGGCAGCGTGTCCTGCACGCGGACGCCCTCGGGCAGGCGATCCGGGTACTGGATCGTGAACGGCTTCCGGACGAGGTGCGAGAAGGTGACGGCCATGCCGTCGGCGATCGTGAACGCCGCGTCCTTGATGTTCCGGAAGTACGCGCCGAGCGCCATCAGCCGAGCCCCGGGATGCGCGCCGTCGACAGCGGGTTGAAGCTCAGCTCGTCGCGACGGAGCCCCGCGCGCCGGAGGTGGTAGCGGACGCGCCAGAGGAATCCCGCGAAGAGCGCGAGCACGAAGAGACAGAGCGCAGCGTGCACCGCCGGCACGCCGTGCGGGAACGCGACCATCCACACCGCCGTGCCGAGTAGGTTCACGAAGGCGATCGGCACGAGGTATTTCCAGCACATGATCATCATCTGATCGACGCGGATGCGCGGCAGCGTCCAGCGGAGCCAGATCGCGACGAACACCCAGAAGTACGACTTCGCGAAGAACGTGACGAACTGGAGCACCGTCCGGAGCACGGGATGATCCGTGAGCGCCCACGGGATCTGCCAGCCGCCGAGGAAGAGCGTCGTGACGATCGCCCCGATCACGTAGAGGTTCCCCCACTCCGCCATGAAGAAGAGCAGGTTCCGCATGCCGCTGTACTCGGTGGCGAAGCCCATGACGAGCTCCGACTCGGCCTCGGGCAGATCGAACGGCGTCCGATTCCCCTCGGCGAGCGCCGCCACGAAAAAGATGAAGAAGCCGAGGAACGTGAACGGGTTGTTGAAGAGGAACCACCTCCACGGCTGCCAGCCCTGCTCGTGGATGATCGACTGCATGCTGAGCGCGCCCGACAGCATGACGATCGGGAAGATCGAGAGCCCGGCGGGGATCTCGTAGCTCACGATCTGCGCCGCCGAGCGGATGCCGCCGAGGAGCGACCACTTGTTGTTGGACGACCAGCCCGCCATCAGGATCCCCACCACGACGAGCGACGTCACCGCGGTCACGTAGAGGATCCCGACGTTCAGGTCCGCGATGATGAGCGGGCCCCCGAACGGGAGCGCCACGAACGCCGCGACGAAGCCCGTCATCACGACGTAGGGCGCGAGCTTGAAGAGGGGCGCGTCGGCGTCGGTCGGGACGATGTCCTCCTTCAGCACGCTCTTGATGCCGTCGGCGAGCCACTGGAGGAGACCGGCGGGCCCGGTCCGGTTCGGCCCGATGCGGCTCTGGATCCGCCCGGCGACGCGACGCTCGACCCAGGTCGTGATCCCGGCGATGGGCAGCACGAACACGAAGACCACGATTCCACCGAAGACGAGCATCGCTGTGAGATAGTGCACCCAGAGCGGGATCGCCGCGGGCACGTACCCGCCAGCCACCAGCGAGTCGACGAGCTCCTGCATCAGCGATCGATTTCCGGCGCGACCAGATCGAAGCTCGCGATCACGGCGATCAGGTCGGCGATCATCAGGTTCTTGCTCACCTTCTGGACCATGCTGATCGCGGCGAAGGAGCCCGTCCGGATCTTGCAGCGGTACGGGAACGAGGTCCCGTCGCTCACCACGTACCACCCCATGTCGCCGCGCGCACTCTCGAGCCGGACGTAGCAGTCGCCCGCCGGCGGCTTGAAGTTCCGAGCGACCTTCGCGATCACCGGCCCCTTGGGAATCCGCTCGAGCGCCTGGCGGATGATCTTGCAGCTCTCCTTCATCTCGCGGATGCGGACGATGTAGCGGTCGAAGCAGTCGCCGATCGTCCCCAATTCACCCTTCCCGACCGGCACGTCGAAGTCGAAGTCGGGGTAGACCGAGTAGGGCTCGTCCTTCCGCACGTCGTACTTGACGCCCGAGCCGCGGAGGTTCGGCCCGACCAGATTGTAGTCGATCGCGTCCGCCGGTGTGATGACGGCGACGTTCACGAGCCGCTCGGTGAAGATCTTGTTGTACGAGATCAGATCGTCGAACTCGTCGACCAGAGGCTCGAACCGCTTGATGAACGCGAGCGCTTTCTCCCGCCACGCGGGCGGGACGTCCCAGCCGACGCCCCCGATCCGCATGTAGTGGAACGTGAGCCGCGCCCCGCAGAGCTCCTCGAGCAGGTCGTTGATGTACTCGCGCTCGCGGACGGCGTGGATGAACGGTGTGTAGGCGCCGATGTCCATCGCCATCGAGCCGACGGAGAGGAGGTGGCTGTGGATCCGGCTGAACTCGCTCGCGATCACGCGGCAGTACTCGCCGCGCTTCGGAACCTCGATCCCGGCGAGCGTCTCGGCCGCCATCGCCCAGCCCTGGTTGCACGGCATCGCGGCCACGTAGTCGACGCGATCCGTGTACGGCATGAAGCCGTGCCAGCCGACCTTCTCGGCGATTTTCTCGATCGAGCGGTGGAGGTAGCCGATGTCGGGGATCGCTTCCTTCATCACCTCGCCGTCGGCGCGCACGACGAAGCGGAGCACGCCGTGGGTCGACGGGTGCTGCGGGCCCATGCTGAGCGTCATGTCTTCGGTGGCGAGGCCGCCGCCCCGCGTCTCCCGCTGCACCTCGACTTCGAATCCGGCGAGACCCATGTCGTCCCTTCAGGCCTTCAGCAGGCTTTCTCGCGAGGTCGAGATCCCGTGGTACTCCTCCGGCTCGACGAAGTCCTTGCGCAGCGGATGGCCCGGCCAGTCCTCGGGCATGAGGATCCGCCGCAGGTCGGGATGACCCTCGAAGAAGACGCCGAGGAGATCGAAGACCTCGCGCTCCTGCCAGTCGGCGTGGCTCCAGACGCCGGCGACGCTCGTCACGCGCGGGTTGTCGCGCGGGGCGTCGACCTTCAGCGTGAAGAGATGGCGGTGCACGTACGAGTAGAGGTGGTAGACCACCTCGATCACGTCGCGCTTCGGGTAGTCGACGCCGGAGATGTTCGAGAGGCAGTCGAACTCGAGCCCGGGCTCGGTCTTCAGGTAGCGGCACACCTCCGCGATCGCGGCAGGCGTGACGGTCACGCTCATGTTGTCGCGACGCGTGCCGGCGAGGTCGCCGATCGCGTCACCGAAGCGGACCTTCAATCGTGCGTGGATCGCTGCGGCGTCGAGCGCGGGCATCCCGTCAGGCGGTCGCGGCCGCCGGCTCCTTGCGGACCAGCCACCGCTCCTGCTGGATCTTCTCCTGCAGCTTCACGAGCCCCTCGGTGAGCGCCTCGGGACGCGGCGGGCAGCCCGGCACGTACACGTCGACCGGGATCACCTTGTCGACGCCGTCGCAGACCGAGTACGCGAGCTGGAAGAGCCCGCCGCAGTTGGCGCAGCTCCCCATCGACACGACGTACTTCGGATCCGGCATCTGGTCGTAGAGGACCTTCGT
>Ga0070741_10001457_pt1 | contig 71965 bp, 58 predicted proteins | sample Coa_R1_4_FD_66440 | JGI IMG/M metagenome (GOLD analysis project Ga0070741, IMG submission 66440) | Surface soil microbial communities from Centralia Pennsylvania, which are recovering from an underground coalmine fire - Coalmine... | ecosystem: Environmental > Terrestrial > Soil > Unclassified ... | reverse complement strand
GACGCGAGAGATTCGCCACGCCATGCATCGCTCCGGCGCACCCCATCTGATCCTGATCAGTGACGAGCTGACGGATCAGGACCTGGCGGCGCTTTATCGCGGATGCGACGTGTTTATTTTGCCTTATCGGGGTGAAGGATTTGGAATGCCTCTGGCGGAAGCTCTGGCCTGCGGCAAACCGGTGATCACGACAGGCTTAGGACCTGCAAGGGAGTTCTGCCCAAGTGAGGCTTCCTATTTCATCTCGGCTCAGGAAGTGGAGGTCCCCAAACCGCATCCGCCTCTGGGCGAAATGGCCGGGCCTTTCACCTGGTTTGAACCCGATCTTGAAGAATTGACAGCCACCATGCGCTACGTTTACGAGCACCGGGAAGAAGCAAAGCAGCGCGGCACGAGCGCGGTGGAAGCGGTTCATCGGGCTTTCGATTGGAGCAGGGTAACTGCCCTGTACTTGGAGAGAATTCGCCGTCTATGCCTTCCCTAGCTCTTTCGATGATTGTCTGCAATGCTGCGGCGACGCTCGCAGACTGCCTGGAAAGCGTTCGTGGCGTGGTGGACGAGATGGTGATCGCCGACACCGGCTCAACCGATGCGACAGAGTCGGTGGCTCTCCGTTACGGAGCGAGAATCCTTTCGATTCCCTGGGAACAGGATTTTGCAGCCGCGCGAAACAAGGCGCTGGCTCAGGTGAAATCCGATTGGGTGCTGGTATTGGACGCTGACGAGATGCTGGAGGTCTCGGCAGGCGACAGCATTCGATCGTTGTTGCGTGATGGTGTGGGGGGCTACCATGTTTCCATTCGGAATTATGTGCGGAGCCTCAACGAGCGCGTATGGGATCGCGCAGCGCAGCCCAACACCTCCGGCCCGCCGCAGGCGCGGCAATATCCAGCGTATGTTGAGCATGAAAATGTGCGCCTGTTTCGCTGCCATCCGGAAATTTATTTTGTGGGTCGGGTCCATGAGACGGTCGGCCCGAAGGTGCTTGCCTGCGGATTCAGGCTGGAGCGCGCGAATTTCGTGATTCATCATTTCGGCCTGATGGCCGACCCGGAAATCCGGCAACGGAAGAGTCATCTTTATCGCGAGCTCGGCCGGGCAAAGGTGCGAGAGATGCCCGAGGATGCGCAGGCTCATTTTGAATTGGGCCTCGAGGAGTTTAATAGTTTTAAGGATTATGAAGCCGCACTCGCCTGTTTCAAGCGGGCGCGTGAATTGAACCCTCATGTATCCATCGCCTGGCTTTTCTCGGGTCTGGCGCTGCTTCGCCTCGGGCGGAGCGCCGAAGCCCTCCGTTGCCTTGAACAGGCGCAGAAAATAGGGCCTCAAACGGCTTTGATCAGCGAGGCGATGGGCGACGCCTATTACAACCTGGGAGATTTTGAATCGGCAAGGCGAGCCTATCGCCGGGCACTTCAGCAGGTGGGGTCTTCGGCTTATCTCCAAAGCAAAATGGGATTAGTCGAATTCCGCCTGGGTCGTGTTGCCTCGGGGCTGGCCGCCATGAAAGATGCGGTGACGCAGGAGCCTTATGCCGGCGAGCTTTATGACCGTTTGATGGCCGTTTATGCTCTGAGCGGAAATCTTCGGGAGGCTGCTGAAACCGCAGAGGCAAAGCTTCACGCCGTGGAGCCTGAGCCGGCTAGCTACATGCGGGCAGCGAGCATCCGTGCCCAACTGCAGGATTGGTCACGCGCTTTAACCCTGCTTCGAGAAGGGGTTAGGCAGTTCCCGGACGCTCAAAAGCTACGCCAAGCCCTGGCAGAAATCGAAGGGATGGCAGGACAACTTCAGCAAGCACGCTGTCAGGCCCACAAGCCCTAAAAAAGCGGTTCTGGCTGTTAAAGAATCAGCAACCCGTGCCGATAGATTTAGGTGTCAAGCAAATGGTCACGCAGTCGGGCGAGGGAAGCGGTGATGACCCGCCAGTTCTCGGGCCGAAGCAGCGGACCTGAATTCTGAAAGGAGACTTCCATGGGACTTGGCGTCCTAAATAATCTTGCTTCAATTCAAGCCCAGAACCAATTGACTCAGACATCCGCTTCGTTGCAATCGACGTTATATCAATTATCTTCGGGCTCGCGCATAAACAGCGGTGCGGATGACCCCGCTGGCTTGCAGATTGCAGACCAGCTCGGCGCAAACATTGCCGCACTCACTCAATCCGTCAACAATATCAACAATGGCATCGGTTTGGCGCAGGTGGCGGACGGTGCTCTCTCGCAGGTCAGCAATATGTTGAACCGCGCCGTTACGCTGGCCACTGAGGCTGGACAAACCGGGCTTTCCACCTCGCAGTACACCGCGCTCAATACGGAATTTCAGTCGATTTTGAATGAAATTAACCAGATCGGGAACTACACCACGTTTAATGGAACCTCGGTATTTACCGCCACAACCACGAGCGTCTTCCTGAGCGACGCAACTGCCAACACCACGATTTCGTTCAATGTGGGGACGCTGAGCACCAGCACCCTGGATTCAAATCTTGCAACGGCTGACTTGAACAATTCCACGGATGCGCAAACTGCTCTAACGGCCGTTAACAATGCAATTCAGAAGGCAGCGGCGTTGCGCGGTGCGATCGGTGCTGCCGTGAACCAGATGCAGGCTGCACAGAACGTTGAAAATGTCCAAGTCCAGAACATTACTTCGGCGCAGAATGCCATCCTGGCGGCAAATATGCCCCAGGTGGTGTCCAATCTGTCGAAGTACCTTATCCTGCAACAGACCGGCGTTTATGCTCTGGGGCAGGCCAATTCGGCACAACAGGGTATTTTAAGGTTGCTCCAGTAACCTCATGATTTACCCCTTGAAGGCGGAAAGCGCTTGGCTTTCCGCCTTCAAATCTTGATTTTGCCAATGAAGGAGCCCGGGATTCGTGGGGATTTTTGGGATTAACCTTAATACGGCGGGACTCGGGTTGGGAAGCGGACTAAACGTCCAACAGACTGTAAGCCAACTCGTCGCGGCTGCCCAGCAATCTGAAGCGCCCCTGCTTCAGGAACAACAACTTTATACCTCCCAGACGTCAGCCCTTAACAATATCAACACACTCCTTGGGAATCTGCAGACGGCTGTCAGCGCCTTGCAAGACCCGCTCGGGGCCCTCTCCGCTGAGACGGCAACCTCATCCAACACCGGCGTCCTCACCGCAACCGCAGGCTCCGGCGCAACGACGGGGACTCATACGATCACCGTCAATTCTTTAGCCACTACTGCTTCCTATTACACGAGCGCCCTGACATCGGGTGATACGACGTTCGGAACCGGGCAGTTCACGCTGCAAGTTGGCTCAAATGCCCCGGTCACGATTACCGTCGATAGCTCCAACGATACTCTGAACAGTCTGGCCTCCTACATCAATAGCCAGAACTATGGCGTGAAGGCCAGCGTGATCACGGACTCGAATGGCGCAAGGCTATCCCTTGTAAGCAATACCAGCGGTGCCGCAGGGGATCTCGCGATCAGCGGCAATACCACCGGGCTGAGCTTTACGAAAGCTGTGACCGGCGCGAATGCGTCTCTTACGGTGGACGGCGTTCCCATCAACAGCGCCAGCAACACCGTCACGGGAGTTATTCCGGGAGTGACGCTCAATTTAACTGGAACTTCAGCTTCGGCTGTCACTCTGACTCTCAATCCGGATACCAGCCAGACGACGACTGCGATCAATAATTTTGTTTCGGCTTATAATGCAGTCGTTCAGGCTGTCAATGCGCAATATACTGTCACTCCGGGCGCCTCCCAGCAGCCTCCGCTCCTCGCCGATAGCTCGCTCAGCCTGGTGCAAAGCATGCTGGCTTCAGACGTGAATTACACCCTGACCGGAAACAACGGCATCACCAGCCTGGCGTCACTCGGCATTACCGTCAACAATGATGGCACCTTGTCTGTGGATAATGGCACCCTGACCTCGGCGCTCAATAATAATTTCAGCGCGGTACAGTCATTCTTTCAGCAGACCAGTTCGCCGAGTGGCTTTGCGGTGAATTTTTATAATTCCTTGCAAAGCCTCACGGATCCGGCAACCGGCCCGTTGAATATCGACCTCCAGGGTATCAGCCAGGAGCAACAAAGCATTTCCCAGCAGATCAGCGACTTTCAAGCGAACCTGGCCCAGCAACAGCAAACCTGGATTCAGGAGTACAGTCAGATCAACGCCACATTGCAACAATTGCCATTGCTGATTTCGCAAATAAATGGGCAACTTAGCTCGTTGAGCGGCATTTCCTCGGCGGTGCCATCCACGTCATCATCATCTCTGGCGTGAAAGCTCATTGAGTAGGTGTTGTTGGGACTTGCGAGTTTTCTGTTGACAGGGACAAGGCGCCTGTCAGTTGAGTTACTCCACCCACGTCAGGAAGAGCCGTGAAATCCACCACTTTAGTCCATCATTTAAATGTTAACCCGTTCATTTTCAATCGCTTAGGTGTGACAAATTCCATTTGGGCAAGGTTGGATTCTCGTAGCGTCCATATTGAAAAGGCAGCAATTACTCAGAAGGCTGCAGGTTCAATATTCGAATTCGGGTTAATCGCGATTTGAAATTTCAGATTTGAGATTGGAAATTTCGGATTTGGGATCGCTTCTCGTATGGCACAGAACGTAGCTCAGGCTTATCGGCAACTCTCCTCACAAGGGGCAAATATCGTCTCGCTGGTAATCCGCTGCTACGATGAGATCATCGCCTCGCTTTACGCCACGGTGCGAGCGATTGAGCGTCACGATATCGAGGAAAAAACGGATCAACTGAATCGGGCCACAACGTTCATCAGCCACTTGCGGGCCATTATCGATTTTGAGAAGGGCGGCGAAACGGCCCTCTATCTTGACCGTTTCTATGCCCTGGCGCAGCGTGAGATCGTTCGAGCGAGCGCGACGCTTTCCGCCGAAATTCTGCGCACACTTGCGGCAGACTTTACTGAAGTGCGAAACGCCTGGGAGCAGGTGGAAGCGCCTCGAAGTGCCAACCCACCATCCCCGACGGCCCAAGACTTTTCTTCTGCCGATTCTCCGCATGTTCCAAGTGAGCATTCACCTGGCCGCTCGGGCTGGAGCGCCTGATGCAGGCTGATCTCCGAATGGAGTGAACCTCGTTCAGCCTGACCATCCAGCCTTCCCCATCATCAAACGGTAGTTGCAAAAAAAGAGATTGCCCCTTACTCTGAATTCCACCTTCATCGACCTGATAAATAATCTGGAATCTTCCCGCCTGAAATTTGAATCTGGATAGGCGGGGAGAGAGACACTCACGAGACAAGGAGAGCTTTAATGGAAGTTGAGCTGGCCCTCGAATTTGCGCGAGTGGTGGAACAAGCCGCTATTGAAGCGGCTCGGACGATGGGGCGCGGAGATCGGGAATTATCTGATCGGGCGGCCGTGGAGGCCATGCGCCGTGTTCTGGATGCGGTCCCTGTAGCCGGAACAGTCGTGATCGGCGAAGGGGAGCGCGATCAGGCGCCCATGCTTTATATCGGTGAAAAAGTCGGCTTGAAAAAGGAATACTGCGAGACGGTTCCCGAGGTTGACATTGCCGTGGATCCGCTGGAAGGAACTAACCTTTGCGCCATGGGAGTTCAGGGAGCCATTACCGTGCTGGCGGCTTCCGAGCAGGGCGGACTTTTGCATGCGCCTGACTGTTACATGGAGAAGATTGTTGTCGAGCCGGGAGCGCGGGGTGCAGTCGATCTGGATGCTCCGGTGAAGGAGAATCTGAAGGCGATTGCCCGGCGACTCGACCGTCGGGTGGAAGATTTAGTGGTGGTGGTGCTCGACCGCCCCCGCCATGAGAAGCTGATCGCGGAGATCCGCGAGGCAGGGGCGAGAATCCGCCTGATTCCTGATGGCGATCTTTCTGCCGGAATTGCGGCCGCGGTGGTGGGTACTGGGGTTCACGCTGTCATGGGCATTGGAGGTGCTCCGGAAGGGGTGTTAACGGCTGCCGCCTTGCGTTGCCTGAATGGAGAAATTCTGGCTCGGCTGGTGGTGAAGGATGAGCAACAGGCCGAGCGAATCAAAAGCATGGGCATTCACGATTTAAAACGAATTTACAACACCCATGACCTGGCTCCGGGAAAGGAGATTATCTTCGCGGCCTGTGGCGTGACGGATGGAAGCCTCCTCAAAGGAGTGCGATTTTTTGGCGAGGGTGTCCGAACACAATCGATGGTGATGACGCTCAGTACGAGATGCGTTCGTTTTATCGACTCGATCCATATGTCCAAGAGACCTGATGCCAAAGTCCGCCTGTTTTAGCGGAGTGCTGCGATGTTTGGCTCTCTTTCGCTTCGAATGCTGCCGGGGATTGATCAGCTCATATTGCAGTTGCAAGTGGGGTAAGATTCACTTACTATCGAAACCAAAGAGTTCGTATTCCAGATCAAGAAACAGGAGCCCGCTATGCTAAAACAAATGAATCGCCGCCAATTTATGGAGGGTTTCGGTGCGGCCGCAGCCAGCCTCTGCCTATGCCCTCCGACCCTTCGTTCCACAACAACGCCGCCGACGGCCCCCGTCGCGGTCGCAAAGTGTTCGGGCTACGGATCGCAGGTGCACGCCACACTGGCAAGGATGTTTGACCAGTTGGGTGGCCTTGATCGATTGGTGAAAGGGAAAACAGTCGCTATCAAGCTTAACATGACCGGATACGCAACGGATCGTGTGGCGGGGCTACCGCCTGGACTTGCGCATTGGGTTCATCCCGATGTCATCGGCGCCACGATCAGCCTGCTTGATCGGGCGGGAGCGCGCCGCATCCGGCTGCTGGAAAGCACTTTGAGCCCATCACGCTCTCTCGAAGGCTTCATGAGGGAGGCTGGCTGGAACCCCAGCGATTTTTCGAGCGCCGCCTCGAATGTGGAGTTTGAAGACACCAACTATGCGGGGCCTTCTGGCAAATACAAGCGCCTCTGGGTTCCGGGTGGCGGCATGATGTTTAAGGCTTATGACGTCAACCACTCCTATACCGATTGTGATGTCTACGTCTCCCTCGCCAAGCTGAAGGAGCACGCAACCGCCGGCGTGACGCTTTCCATGAAGAATTCGTTTGGCATTCCGCCCTGCACGATTTACGGCGAGGGTGCGGGCATCGATGAGCCTTCGAGCGTGGTGAAAGGCGCTCGCGCCATGCTCCACGATGGCAGCCGCCAGCCCTCCAGAACTTCGTTGCCTGAAAATAATCCTGCCTCGCCGAGGTCTCCGGGGTATCGCGTGCCTCGGGTGACGGTTGATCTCGCTGCGGCGCGCCCCATTCACCTGGCTGTAATCGACGGGATTTCAACCGTGGCGGGCGGAGAAGGGCCATGGATCAAGAGGTGCCGCCCCGTGCATGCGGGTCTGCTGATTGCCGGAACGAATTGTGTGACCACTGATGCGGTTGCAACAGCGCTGATGGGCTTCGATCCGATGGCCGACCGTGGGACCGCTCCTTTCGAGAAGTGCGACAGCACGCTGAAGCTCGCGGAGCAGCTCGGCCTTGGAACCCGGGATTTGAACAGAATCGAAGTCATCGGGGTTCCTATTTCCAAAGCTCGCATCAGTTTTCGGAACGTTTAGCGGCCATTGAGTGATGCCCCACGGCGTCGCCTTTTGTCATCGGCATTGTGGCGGCAAATTTTTCTTCCCTCCGACCTTTGCGGCGCAAAGGCTCTCAAGGGTCTTGTCCCAGCCAATTCTTTACAACAACCACCCTACCCCCCTCCTTAATCAAGGGGGGAATTCCCCCTTGACTTGCCCCACACAAAATCTGCTGGCAGTTGTATACTGCTTGGCTCACCGCTCGGAGTCGGGTTGCTGAAGGATGCAAGAGATCGGATTTCTGTTCAGCGGGAAAGATTGAATCATCAGCACGGCACCGGACGGCCAGAAACTGAACAGATTTATTGGGGGATGGGATGAGAGAAGGAGCATGCCGATTGAGCAGCAAGTCATTGATTCAATTTCTTATCGTGATCGTCGTTTTTGGCGCGGGAACTCGGTCTTTAAACGCGCAGGCGAAATCCAGCAAGGCGGAGCCTGCTTTTCGCAATCCGGCGCTGCCCATTGAGCAGCGCGTGGATGATCTCGTTGCGCGAATGACGCTTCAGGAAAAAGTCCTGCAAATGCAGCACACGGCTCCGGCCATTCCGCGGCTTGGAATTCCTGCGTACGATTGGTGGAACGAAGGTCTGCACGGCGTTGCGCGCTCGGGCTATGCCACCGTGTTTCCGCAAGCCATCGGGATGGCGGCCACCTGGGATGCACCGCTGATTTACCAAGAAGCGCGCGTCATTTCAACTGAGGCGCGGGCCAAGTATAATCAGGCCCAGAAAGAGGGAAACCACAGCATCTATTTTGGGCTCACTTTCTGGTCGCCGAATATCAACCTGGTGCGTGATCCCCGTTGGGGGCGTGGGCAGGAAACTTATGGTGAGGATCCTTACCTGACCGGAAAGTTGGGCTTAGCCTTTGTCACTGGTCTTCAGGGTGACAATCCGAAGTATCTGGAAGTGGTAGCCACCCCCAAGCACTACGCGGTTTATAGCGGTCCGGAGCCTGCGCGCCACAGGATGAACATCAATGTCACGCCACACGATCTGGAGGATACTTACCTGCCGGCGTTTCGCGCCACAGTGGTTCAGGGCCATGCGGACTCAGTGATGTGCGCTTACACGTCGGTTGATGGCGCACCTGCCTGTGCCAACGACCATCTTCTTCAAGACACGCTCCGCGAGGCTTGGCGTTTTCCGGGCTATGTCACTTCGGACTGCGGCGCCGTGGAGGATATTTTCAGAGGGCATCACGCTGCGCCCGATCTCGAACACGCTTCAGCCAGGGCGGTGAGTGCCGGGACGGATACCACCTGCGGCAATGAATACGTCACGCTGGTGAAAGCGGTGCAGGAAGGCTTGGTAAGGGAAAGTGTGATCGACACGGCGGTGAAACGACTTTTCACAGCGCGCATGCGCCTCGGGATGTTTGACCCCCCTGAAGGGGTCCCCTTCAACCGCATTCCCATGTCGGAAGTCGACTCACCTGTGCATCGACAACTTGCACTTCGGGTCGCGCGTGAATCCATCGTGCTGCTGAAGAACAATGGCATTTTGCCCTTGAAACCGGACGTCAGGACGATTGCGGTGGTTGGCCCCAACGCCGAATCGCTGGCGGCAATTGAGGGCAACTATCACGGCGCGCCATCTCATCCCATTCTGCCTATTGAGGGAATGATACGGCAGTTTGCCGGCAAGGCGCGTATTCTCTACGCACAGGGTTCTCCCTACGTGCCAGAGCTCCCGTTGCCGGTGCCTCGCACCGTTTTCCAGACTACAGATTCCCCTCCGGCTTCCGGGCTGAAAGCGGAGTACTTCGCCAATTCTGATTTTTCAGGTAAACCTGCGCTCATCCGCACCGACCCACAGATTCAATTTGACTGGGATGCCGCAGCTCCGGCTCCAGACATTCCCATGAAGTCGTTTTCCGTGCGCTGGAGTGGAATGCTGACACCGCCCGGCCCCGGAGACTACACTTTCAGCCTTCGCGAGCCGGGATGCTACCCATGCGGGGATCACGAGACTTTTCGAGTCTTTTTGGACGGTCAGCTGGTAATCGATGGCAGCAGCTACAATCGCCGCCCGAAGCTGCCGGTTTATCATACGCATTTTGCTGATTCGCGGCCCCATGCGTTCCGCCTGGAATATGCGCATCGCGGGCCCCTCTTTGGCGCCGGAGTCACTTTGGAGTGGCAACCTCCTGGCGATGTGCTGCGCGAAAAGGCTGTAGAGCTTGCGCAACAGGCGGACGTGGTGGTGGCTTTCGTGGGCCTTTCACCGCATCTTGAAGGTGAGGAAATGCCAATCCAAGTGGAGGGCTTCAGCGGCGGCGATCGCACGAGTATCGATTTGCCGGAAGTCCAGCAGGAATTGCTCCGTGCACTCGCAGCCACGGGCAAGCCGTTGGTTGTTGCCCTGATGAGTGGCAGCGCGCTGGCGGTAAACTGGGCGCAACAGCGTGCGGCGGCCATTCTGGAAGCATGGTATCCGGGTGAAGAAGGAGGTCAGGCAATCGCGGAAACGCTGGCGGGATTAAACAATCCGGGTGGCCGGTTGCCCATCACATTCTATGCATCGCTTGACCAGCTTCCTCCTTTTTCGGATTATTCGATGCAGAATCGCACCTATCGCTACTTTCACGGGAAGCCTCTTTTTGGTTTTGGCTACGGCCTCAGCTATTCGAGTTTTGCCTTCAGCAACCTGAAGCTGTCATCAGACGAGATTCAGGCTGGGCAGCCGCTGACCGCCGAGGTAACAGTTCGCAACACGTCCAGAATTGCTGGAAGCGAGGTCGTGGAGCTTTATCTGGAGTATCCTCAGGTTGCGGGCGCTCCGCTGCGGGCATTGAAGGGGTTCCAGCGCCTGCCCCTTGCTGCGGGTGAAACTCGGGAGGTCACTTTCAGGCTTGACTCCCGGGATTTAAGCCTGGTGACTGATCAAGGCGACCATCGGATCCGACCGGGCAATTACACCATCTTTATTGGCGGCAGCCAGCCTGACGAAGGGCCCGGCGTGAGCGGGAAATTCCGAATCGTTGGCGAGAAAGTGCTGCCGCGGTAATGAGGGTGGTTATTGCCTGATTCAGGCGTAAACCACATGATGCACTTTTGTGAAAGCTGAAACACCTGGCTCAGGAGAGATCATGGCACAGTTCCATTTCAAGAAGACTCAGTGGATTTTCATCTTCTGTCTGGTGATCGTTTTAAGCGGAATGCGGGTGATTGCGGCGCAGGCCGCGGATTCCTATTATCTGAAGTCAGGCGACCGAGTGGTTTTCTATGGAGATAGCATTACCGAGCAACAGTACTACACGATGGATGTGGAGGATTACACCCTCACGCGGTTTCCCACGCTCAAAGTCAGCTTTGTGAATTCTGGCTGGGGAGGTGACCGGGTGACGGGTGGCGCGGGCGGTCCCATCGATCTGCGCCTGAACCGCGATGTATTTCCGTACAAGCCGACGGTCGTCACCATCATGCTGGGCATGAATGATGGCGGGTATCGGCCATTTGAGGAGTCTGTCTTCCACACTTACACCACGGGCTATGAGCACATCATTCAGAGCCTTCGGGATCGGTTACCCGGCGTCCGCGTCACGGTGATTGAGCCTTCGCCATATGACGATGTCACTCGGCCTCCAAACTTTGCCGGCGGTTACAATGAGGTGCTGATCCGGTATGGCGAATTTGTGGCTGACCTTGCACATCGTCTCAATCTGACGCTTGCCAATATGAATGCGCCTTTCGTGGCAGACCTCGAACGAGCCAGGCGGCTTGATCCCGTGCTGGCCCAGAAGATTGTTCCGGATCGCATTCATCCGTCTCCTGGCGGTCATCTCTGGATGGCGGAAGCCTTGCTAAAGAGTTGGAATGCCCCGGCGATAGTGACTGCGGTTGAGATCAATGCAGCCCAGTCGCGTGTCAGTCGGGCTGAGAATACCCGCGTGACAGGCCTTAAGGCAGGACGCAGCCTGAGCTGGACACAAATGGATAATGCTCTCCCACTTCCGATCAATCTTAAAGACCCGCTGGTTTTGCTCGCCCTTCACAGTTCCGATTTTATTCAGGTGCTCGATCAGGAGACGCTGCAGGTGGGCGGACTCAGCGGCTCAAAATATGCATTGAAAATTGACGGTGAACACGTGGGTGACTTCACGGCCGGCGAGTTGGCGCGAGGAATTAACCTGGCCACGCTCGAAACACCCATGTTGCAGCAAGCTGAGATTGTCCATAACCTCACGCATGAGCATAATCGCCTACTTTTCGATCGCTGGCGAGATATCCAAGTTCCTCTAACCAACGAGCGCTTCTCCGAAATCTCACAGGCCGAAAGAGCTTTGGACAGATTAGAGCAGAAGCTGATTGTGGAGCAGCGCGCCGCTGCGCAGCCCAAACCTCATCGGTATGAATTGTTCCCTGCTAGGTGAGCAAGGGGTCTTATTCGGCTGGCTAGGCTTTCTTTTGCGGTGGGACGTAGCCCGGGGGAAGCGCGGCGCCTTCACCAAAAAAGAAATCCTCCATCTGCTTGGCGATAATTTCCTGGGCTTCTCGGGTGGCGGGATTAAGCCGGAATTCGTTGAGGATCATTTTCAGATGTTCCAGCCATAGCTCCCAGGCTTGCTCGGAGACGTTGTCGTAGATTCTTTGTCCGAGCTCTCCAGCCCAAGGGGGTTCATCAAGCCCTGGGAGTTCTTTCTGAAACTTCACACATTTCACCATTCTCTGTGCCATGCACGTTCCTCCACTTTGGCTCAAGGTCCAAGAATTTACTGCCGCTCTCGATAATTCGATCGCGAATTTATGATAAACTGCGCCTGCTTCCTCTGGGTGATTCTTAATTCAATCTCCCGGAAAGGATACACCAAACAAGGAGTTCAGTTCTTAAACGCTATTATACTCATAAAAGTCATCGTGCGGACGTTCATTCGGAAGCAGCTTGATTTTGAAGCAAAGACCCGCTGAAGCGACATTCACTGTGTGTCCGGCATAACCAGTCGACTTTGAGAGAAGGGAGACCGTAGAGGGAATTTGCGCAAGAGGCTGGAGTCGGATTCTCCGGTTGAAGCCTAGTGAGGGAGTGTGGATATGAGATATAGATTGATGGGTTTCGTTTCTTTACTGGTGATTTTAGGGGTTTCATGTGGTCTGGCAGAGGGACAAATCAACACAAAGATCGTGCATTACAAAAGCGGCACCGAGCGGGTCAGCGCTTTCCTGGTTACGCCCGGCGCGAGCGGCAAGCATCCGGCATTGGTTGTGATTCACGAGTGGTGGGGATTGAATGACTGGGTGAAGGAGCAGGCTGAAAAACTGGGAGAGCAAGGCTATGTGGCCCTGGCAGTGGACCTTTACCGCGGTCAGGCAACATCCGACCCTTCCGTGGCGCACCAGCTTGCACGGGGCCTGCCACACGATCGCGCCTTGCGTGATCTGGAAGCAGCGTTCAATTATCTGGCTTCGCGACCGGACGTGGATCCCAATAAAATCGGATCAATTGGTTGGTGCATGGGAGGAGGGTACTCAATGGAACTTGCGATTCACGAACCAAAACTTGCCGCTTGTGTCGTCAATTATGGTGCTTTACCCACCGATCCGGAGGATATCAACAGAATCCAGGCTCCTGTTTTGGGAAACTTTGGTGCTGAAGATCGAGGCATTCCTCCCACCGCCGTCAGCAATTTTGAGAAAGCGATGGAGAATGCGCATAAGAAGGTGAATGTGAAAATCTATGCCGGCGCGGGACACGCCTTTGAAAACTCCAACAACAAAGCAGGGTATCGGCCTCAGGCGGCCCAGGATGCATGGAATCGAACTGTGTCGTTTCTGGCTGAGACGCTCAAGCAGTGACTCGGAGGACTATCCAAAGTTTGCAGGGAAGAAAAGCGACCGAATACTGAAGGTAGCTGACCTAATGCGCTTGTGCTGGAGCAGCAGTGAGATAGGTTCTCTCCTCAGCAAAGCACGATCTTATCCCGGTGTTCCTTGACTCCCCGGGTTGCATTGCGCGTGTCAATAACCAGCTTGGCGTGGCGGACGATGAAATCATAATCATAGCTTGAATGGTCGGTCGCCACAATGACGGCAGCATATTGCCCCAGCTTCTCAGCCGAGAGCTCTATCGACTTCATATTTTGGAAGTCGTAATGACGCATTTTATGAAGCTGCGGGAAATAAGGGTCGTGATAGTCCACTGTGGCTCCGTGAGCCTGAAGCAGTTTGATAATGCGAAGCGAAGGTGATTCACGAAGGTCGTCGATGTCTTTCTTGTAGGCGACCCCAAGAATAAGAATAGGAGAATCCTTCAGGCATTGTTTTCGCTGATTGAGTGCTTCGATGACAGAATTCACCACATGATCTGGCATGGCGGAATTGATCTCTCCCGCCAATTCGATGAAGCGCGTCGGAAGTTCATACTCATGTGCTTTCCAGGTGAGGTAAAAGGGATCAATCGGGATGCAGTGTCCCCCCAGCCCCGGCCCCGGGTAGAAGGGGGTGAAGCCGAAAGGCTTGGTTTTGGCCGCGTCAATGACTTCCCAGATGTCAATCCCCATCCGCAAACAAAGAAGCTTAAGTTCATTCACCAGAGCAATGTTCACACACCGATAGATATTTTCCAGGAGCTTGGTCATTTCAGCGGTGCGGGAGGAACTGACCACAATCGTGCGTTCAAAGACCTGGCTGTAAAGTGCCTTCGCGGCCTGAGCGCTGGGGCCATTTACTCCGCCGATAACCTTCGGAATTTGATGGGTTTGAAATGCACGGTTCCCTGGATCTTCCCGCTCTGGCGAGAAAGCAACAAGAAAGTCCGTCGCTTCGAGATCAATGTTCGTGACTTCATGCCCATCCGTTGAATAGGGTCTAATGGGTGAACGAAGACCTGAGCGTTCCAGGATGGGAACGACCAGTTCTTCGGTAGTCCCCGGATACGTTGTGCTTTCAAGCACAACTAATTGGCCGGGCCGCAAGTGTTCCCTGATGGTTTCCGCGGTATCGCGGATATAGCTCAGGTCAGGCTCTCGGTGGTCATCTAGGGGGGTAGGCACACAGATAATAATTGCGTCCATCCGTCGAAGCTCTTCAAAATTCGTGGTGGCACAGAAACGATTTTGCTTTTTCTCGGCAGCAATGGTCGAAGCAGGAATGTGGCGGATATAAGTCTCGCCTGACTCGAGTTTCTCCACTTTGGAAGGATCGGTATCAAAACCAGTTGTGCGAAACCCTCGCTGTGAGTAAAGCAAAGCCAAGGGGAGGCCGACGTATCCTAAGCCAATCACACCCACCTGGGCATTTTTGCCATTGAACCTGGTAAAGCGTGCCGCCAAGCTTTCCGTTGCAACACTCATTTCGTTTCTGTTTTCCACCTCAACTCCTTTACTCGCACAGGGTTATATTCCAAGCTATGGCTCTAGACTAAATCTATTCCTACGGCGCCTAGGGCCCTTGTTTTTTCTGCCAAAAACAAGGCTACTGAACGTTCTCCAAGGACTTATTCGGTTTGCTGAAAACTTAAACCCACGAACTGCGTACACCTTCTCACATTATCGCACTTCAAGATGTACCTGTTTTAAGGAAACATCCTTGATCATACGTTAAGAAGAGTTACCTTGACAATGAGCGAACTCTCGTTTAACTTCAATATTTTACGAGGTTTGTAATTCAATGCTGGGAAAGCCGTCTTGGACTCGCTTTTCTTCATGCCCTGAAATCTCAATTCAGTTGGGTGCTGGCCGGGGAAAGGTGAGCATATTCCACCGACCAGCCTGTTTGTTTGTCGGGTTTGTCCTAGGTGTATTTTTGCTTGGCCGCCCCACCCTTCTGGCCCAATCCACAGATCAAAGTAGCGTTCTACCCCAGGATCAGAGTGCAGCACAGGACCAGGATCCCGGAGCGGGCGTGCCATCCACGGAGCCGAATCAGGAAACGGCTACGAATGAAGGCCCCGCCGGCGGGGGCATGATCGGTCCGGATTACGTCCTAGGCCCCGAGGACGTGATCACGATCACGGTTTTTAATCTTCCCGAGATGACCCAGACGGTTCGCGTGGAGAACGATGGGACGATTACCGTTAAGTTACTGGGGCGTGTGCGGGCTGCAGGGCTAACCACCGAACAGTTGCGTGACGAACTACAAAGAGAATGGGGGAAAACCTATCTTCAAGACCCTCACGTCACCCTCTTCATTAAGCAATTTCACGCTCGACCGGTATCGGTGGTGGGAGCGGTCGCAAAGCCCGGGCTTTACCAGTTACCGGGTCCGCGGACTTTGGTACAGGTTATCGCCATGGCAGGTGGCGTTAATATGCCCGGAACCGGAGTCGGTAATGCATCAGGAGGTGGTGCCGCAGCAGGCCGGTGGGTTTACGTAACCCGCAAGGGAGGCTTTCCAAATCTGAAGCCTAATGAAGGCTTAAAAATTGTGGCGCCTGATCAAATCAAGGTGGATTTGGGCAGGCTGCTGTATGAGCATGACAGTGCTCTTAATATACCGGTCAAAGCTTTCGACACCATCACGGTCAGCCGAGCTGGAATCGTCTATGTGGTTGGAGCGGTCGGCAAGCCGGGTGGGTATACTTTGGAAGACCGTGACAGCCTGACGGCCTTGCAGGCCCTGGCATTGGCAGGGGGGTTCGCATCCAATGCCAGGAAAAGCCGTTCTCAGATTATTCATGAACTGCCGGATGGGAAGCGAACTATTGCGCAAATCGATTTGGGGAAAATCGTAAAAGGTAAGGCCGAGGATCCGATCCTCACGGCAAACGACATCCTGGTGGTGCCAGACAGCACGGGCAAGTATATCGGAAAACAAGGCGCTGCCGCAGCCATTGGTACGATCAGTGGTCTGATCATCTGGCGCGGCCTGTAAAGGTCTAGACACAAGGAGCTCAATGGACGAACTCGAAAAACGTCAAGCCATGCTGCCCCTTGAAATGATTCCTCGTGGCGGGACACAGGCCTTAGAAGCGCAACAAATTGTCGATGTCTCGTCAGAAGAAGTACCGCATTTACTCGATTATTGGGCCATCATCAAGAAAAGGCGATGGGTGGTGCTCTCGTGCCTGGTTATTGTGTTTGCTACGGTCGCCATTGGCACGCTCAAGGAAAAGCCAGTCTATGAAGGTAAGGTTCTGATCGAAATTGACCCCGAACCACCTAACGTGGTGAATTTCAAGGAGGTTGTCAGTGTAAGTCCGGTCGATGTAAGCGCCTACCTTGAGACCCAATACAAGATCCTTAAGAGTCGAAGTTTGGCTGAGCGCGTCGTCCAAGACTTGCAGCTCTATCGCCTACCTGAATTTTATCGAGCTCGTCACCTCTTCGGGTTGTATACCACCGATCCCGAAACTCATCCTTCCGCTTCAGATCCTAATCCGGACCCAAATGCTGACTACTACCGGAACAGTGTTTCATATGTGCAAAATTCAATTGACGTAAGTCCGGTGCGGCGAAGCAATCTGGTGCAGGTCTCATTTGATTCCTACAGTCCGGAACTCGCGGCAAGGATAGCCAATAAGCTTTCGCAGGACTACATTGACCAGAATCTTCAAGTGAAGTGGGATGAAACCATCAAGGCGTCCAAATGGTTGTCTGGCCGACTTTATGAAATGAAGGCCAAGCTGGAGAAATCAGAAGATGCTTTGCAAGCCTATGCTCAGTCGCACGGCATTCTTTATATCGATACCAAAGACAACAGCCAACAGAGCATGGCCAGTGCCCGTATGGAAGGGCTTCTGCAGGATTATAGCCAGGCCCAGGCGGATATGTTCCAGAAGCAAGCGCTTTACAGCCTGGTACAGAAGGGAAAAATTGAAGACCTGCCGGGCGTGCTGAACAACGGACTGATCCAGGCGCTGGAGGAAAAAGTAGCTGATGAGCAACAGCAGTATGCGATGATCACTTCTTGGGTAAAGCCGGACTATCCCAAAGCGCGACAGATTCAAAGACAGATCAAAGCTCTTCAAAAGCAGCTTGATCAGAAAAAAGCCGCAATCATTGAGAACATCGTTCAAGAGTACAAATCCGCCGAGCATCGAGTAAAGTACCTTCAACAGGCCATCGATCAGCAAAAGCGAACGATGACCGCGCTTAATCAGAAGCTCGTCCAATACAACATCCTGAAGCGGCAAGTAGATTCCAACCGTGAGCTTTATCAGGGTCTCCTACAGCGCATGAAGGAAGCCCAGGTATCAGCCGGCCTTAACGCCACCAACATTCGAGTTGTGGACACAGCGGTTGTCCCCAAGAGCCCGGTGAAGCCGCGGGTTTATCTAAACCTTGGACTCGGCGTTTTCTTGGGGCTCGCGCTCGGAATTGGCCTGGCTTTCTTCCAGGAATACCTTGATAAGACGCTCAAAACGGCAGATGATGTGGAGCGTCTGGTGAGGCTGCCTTCCCTCGGCATTCTTCCGAAATTTACTTTGAATGGACATCACCACGAGGAGGAAGAGGGGCTAGTCCCAGTTCATCCTAACGGCAATGGGCATCTCGCTCCTGCGATTCAAAACACGCCTGAGGTGGCTGAAGCCTTCCGATCGTTGCGGACATCGATTCTACTCTCGGCAAGCCCGGTACCCAAGCTCCTGCTGATCACCAGTGCTCTGCCGAGCGAAGGAAAGACGACGACAGCCGTAAATCTGGGCGCCGTCCTTGCCAGCTTGAATACCAAGGTTGTGATTGTCGATTGTGATATGCGGCGTCCCGCTTTGCATCGTTCGGCCGGAGTTGAAAACAAGCCTGGATTCGTGCAATGCCTGACGGGCCATGTCGATCTGAAAGATGCTATCCTTCCAGTCCCCGGCGTTCCCTATTTAAATGCCATCCCTTGCGGTCCAATTCCGCCAAATCCCGCTGAAGTGCTTTCCTCTCATATGACCGGGGAGCTCCTGCGGAGGCTGCGATCCGAGTTTGAATTTGTCCTGGTGGATTCGCCGCCTATTTTAAGCGTTGCTGATAGCCGCATTCTTGCTACTCTGACCGATGCAGCTATTCTAGTGACTCGGGCGCACTCAACTTCGTATGATGTGGTCCGGCGCGCGCGCTCCTTGCTCTATGGGGCCAACGCCCGCATCCTTGGTGTGGCGCTCAATGATGTTGATCTGCGGCGCGATGGTGACGGATACATGAGTGGCAACTATGGTTATGGCTATGGGTATGGATACGGAAGTAACCCTGATCATTATGATGACGCCAGTGACCACACTTAAATGCGCTCAGTCTGTAACGACCTTCCTTTTATTTAAGATTTCCCTTGTTTAAGGAATTCCATGATGCAAATTGCTGTGATTGGAGCGGGCTACGTCGGACTCACAACCGCCGCCTGTTTGGCTGAGATTGGTCACCAGGTGACTTGTGCGGAAAGCAACGCCCATAAGCTGGAATCGTTGAAATCTGGGGTGCTTCCTTTCTTTGAACCCCATCTTGAAGCACTGGTGCAGAAGAATCGGCAGGGTGGCAGGCTTTTGTTTACCTCAACGCCCGATGCAATCGCGCGCAGCCATGCCATATTTATTTGTGTGGGAACGCCGCCTTTGGAGAATGGCGAGGCTGATCTCACCGCCATCGAGGGTGTTGCGCGGACTATTGCCCAGCAGGCAGCAGGCTACAGATTAGTCATTGAAAAAAGCACGGTTCCAGTACAGACCGGGCGCCAGTTGCAGAAGCATCTGGGACTTTACAGGCGTGCGGCGTTTACCTACGACGTGGCGTCAAATCCCGAGTTTCTGCGGGAAGGCAGTGCCGTTGAAGACTTCTTTCATCCGGATCGCATTGTTGTTGGAGTGGAAAGTCCGCAAGCTGCCCGAATCATGAAGGAGATTTATCAGCCAGTCCTGGAACAGCAATTTACCTGCCCGGTACATGCCTCATGTGAGAAGCGGCCCGCGCCCCCCTTGGTCGTCACGGATATTAATAGCGCCGAGCTGGTGAAGCATGCTTCCAATTCTTTTCTGGCGATGAAAATTTCTTTCATCAACCTCATTGCTGATCTCTGCGAGGCTGCTGGAGCGGACATCACGAAGGTGGCGGAAGGAATCGGTCTCGATCGGAGAATTGGAGCCTCTTTTCTCCGCCCCGGCATTGGTTTTGGAGGTTTCTGCTTCCCAAAGGATCTTCAGGCTTTTGTCAGAATTGGCGAGAAACTCGGCCTGGACCTTTCTCTGCTCCGAGAAGTGGAGAAGATCAATTTGCGGCGGGTGGATCAGTTTGTGGAAAAAGTTCGGAAAGAATTATGGGTGCTGCGCGGGAAGAAGATTGGAATCTGGGGTTTGGCTTTTAAACCGAATACGGACGATATCCGGTTTGCTCCTGCTCTCGCCATCATTCAGCGCCTGCTTGCCGAAGGCGCAGACATCTCAGCCTACGATCCTCAGGCCATGACCAAGGCGAAAGAAGAACTTCCCGAGATTCGGTATTGCCGGGATCCCTACGAAGCGGCTCAAGGCGCCGAAGCTTTATTGCTGCTGACGGAATGGGAGGAATTCGGCCAGGCGGATTTGGATCGTGTTCGGAAGCTGATGGAACGCCCCCTTCTGGTGGATGGCAGAAATATGCTCACGCGAGAAAAGGTGGTTGCGCACGGTTTTCAATACATCGGAATCGGGCAGAGCGCGGAGGTTCCGGCAGCGGTTCTCACCTGACCGTCTTGAGTGGCGGAGCATCGACTCAGCACGGGCGAGAATACACTTCTCACCCTCGGAGATGAAATTGCGAATTGTCGTGACCGGCGGAGCGGGTTTTCTGGGCAGCCACTTGTGCGAGAAGCTGCTCGGCCTGGGCCATTCTGTTCTTTGCATCGATAATCTTGCCACCGGCAACCGCAAAAATATCGAGCATCTGGAAGCGAACCCCGCCTTCCAGTTCCGGTTGCAGGATGTGACGCAATATCTCGATGTTGAGGGGCCGGTAGACGCGGTCGCCCATCTGGCCTCACCAGCGAGCCCGCCGGATTACCTGCGGCTTCAGATTCAGACGTTGAAAGTGGGTTCGCTCGGAACGCATAAGGCGCTGGGGCTGGCGCGGGCGAAGGGCGCACGGTTTCTGCTGGCCAGCACGTCGGAGGTTTACGGCGATCCGCTGGTGAATCCGCAGCCGGAAACTTACTGGGGCAATGTGAATCCGGTGGGTCCGCGCGGCGTCTATGATGAGGCGAAACGTTTTGCCGAGGCCATGACGCTGGCTTATCATCGCTGCCACGGCGTGGATGTGCGGATTGCGCGCATCTTCAACACCTACGGGCCGCGGATGCGTCCCAGCGATGGCCGCGTGGTCTCCAATTTCATCGTTCAGGCGCTTCGCGGCGAGCCGTTGACAGTTTACGGCGATGGCAGCCAGACGCGCAGCTTGTGCTACGTCAGCGACTTGGTGGAAGGCCTGACGCGCCTGCTGCTGGCTGATTCATCTGGAACGTCGGCGAACCACCCCAGAGTCTCCTCCTTGGAAAGGAGGGGAGCCGCAGGCGGAGAGGTCGGAGAGAGCGCGACTCGAACGGAGTCTTCGGAGAACGGCGACCTCGACGGCATCCACGGGCCGGTGAATCTGGGCAACCCCAATGAGATGAAAGTGATGGATATCGCCCGCACCATCATCCGCCTGACCGGAAGCAAGAGCACGATTAGGCACCTGCCGCTCCCCGTCGATGACCCCAAAGTCCGCTGCCCCGACATCGCCCGCGCCCAGGCCTTACTCGGCTGGACGCCCAAAGTGGAGCTTGAAGAGGGCCTCGGGGAAACCCTTCGCCATTTCGAGGCCATCATGGAACTCCCTCACGGTCTCCGAAGTCAAAGGCAGGAGCGATTTGAGAGGTATTAATCGCGCACAAGCTCAACCAACGGGGCAACAGGAGATTGAAAAGTCCGGGGCCGATGTTACCGAGTGGACACCCAGAGAGGTTGCCCGAAGGGCTATCCACAGTGTTCTGGCCCTCGGTGTACGGCAGATTGTTGCCCAAGGGCTGAACATACTGGGCGCCATCTTTTTGGCGCGCCTCTTAACACCGGCAGAGTTTGGTATTTATGCCATCATCGTTTTTATTCGCGGTTTCCTGACGGCATTTAGCGACGCCGGTCTAGCCGCCAGCCTGATTCGTCAACCCGTTGAGCCGGACGAGGAGGACTATCGCGCAATCTTCACGTTCCAGCAGATGATGGTCTTAGGCGTGGCAGTGCCCTTTTGGCTGGCCTGTCCGCTGGTTGCGCACCTTTATAAGCTTCCGGTTCATGATGCATGGGTCTTTCGATTGGTTGATCTATCACTGCTTTGTTCTTCTTTCCAAGTTATTCCCTCAACTAAGCTGGAGCGTGACTTGGCCTTTCACAAAATCGCCGTCATCGAAATCAGCATGGCGCTGGTATTTAACGGAGTTTCCGTTTTCCTGGCCTACCAGGGTTGGGGGGAGATGAGTTTTGCCTGGGGGCTTTTTTTACGGTCGATCATTGGGGCGGGCTTGGCAAACGCCATCCGGCCATGGAGGATCGGATGGCGTTGGGACTGGAAGCGCATCCGCGAGCACATGCGCTTCGGCATTCCCTATCAAGGCATCGCTTTTATCTCGCTCATGAAGGATAGTATCGGTCCCACGTTGATCGCCATATTTTTAGGTGCAGCCGAGATGGGTTACGTGAATTGGGCGATCATGATAACATACTATCCCCTTTTGGTCCTGGCGGTGTTGCAGCGGGTGTATTTGCCGGCCTTTGCTCGTCTCCAGAGAAACCCGGAATCTTTATCCCGTGCGGTGGAGAAAGTTCTTCTTGCGACGAACGGCATTGTTGCACCCGCAGCATTGGCGACACTCGTGTTTATCCGGCCCATTACGAGCTTCATCTTCGGGGAGAAATGGCTCGTGGCAATTCCGCTGTTTTATGTATTTTGGGCCGGTAACCTGTTTACAGCGACCTCGGCTCCTTTGCAGTCCCTTCTGAACGCCTTGGGATTTTCAAAGACAACTTTCCTATTCGCCGTGACATGGGCTGTGGGGACCTGGGTGATCGGAGCGCCCTTGATTCTTTTAATCGGCGCAATGGGGTATGCTGTCGCTACGCTAGGGGTCAACTTCACCAATTTGCTCCTTTTTCGGATCGCTCAATCGCGCGTTCGGTTTAAACTGATTTCAGTTGTGGGGCCAGTCTGGGCTGTTGCCGGGCTACTTGCGCTGGCCGCACTTCTCGCGAGGTCCGTGCTCCCCTTAAGAAGCAGTGGAGGGCTGGCCGCTTGCATTGCCCTGTATGCAGGCAGCTACATGCTGGTGTGCGGTAGTCTATATCGCACTGAGATCCGCCGCATCTGGTCGCTGTTTTGGAGAAGCCAATGGGAACCCGCATCTCTGCGGTGATTAACACCCTGAATGAGGAGAAGAACTTACCCTACGCTCTGCGCTCGGTCTGTACCTGGGTGGATGAGATCATTGTAGTGGATATGCACAGTACAGATCGGACCGTTGACATCGCACGAACCTTCGGGGCAAAAGTGTATCTTCATAAGCCAGAAAATTTCGTGGAGCCTGCGCGTGCGTTTGCGATCAGCCTTACTGCGGGTGACTGGATCATAATCTTGGATGCCGATGAGATTGTCACGCAGCCCCTAAGCTGTAAATTATGCGAGATCGCCAGGGCCAACGGCGATATATCCGCTGTGAAGATTCCGAGGCTCAATTATCTGCTTGGTGGACCCCTTTACCACACGGGATGGGGTCCGCACCAGGATAAACACATTCGCTTTTTCAAACGTGGCTCGGTTAGCGCGGATTCTGCTATCCACAGCGCCCTAAAACCTAAGCCCGGAGCCCGAATTTTGGACCTTCCCTACCAGAAGGATCACGCCATTGTTCACTTCAGCTATGTGAACACTTCCGATTTTATCGAACGGTTGAACCGCTACACGACAATCGAAGCTATGCAGGCGTCGGAACGTGGAGAGTACACATCGTACCTTCGAGCGCTCTTGAAAGGGGGCAAAGAGTTCGTATTTCGATACTTCCAATCTCGAGGTTTCCGTGATGGGTGGCGGGGTTTTTATTTGTCTCTCTTCATGGCATTCTATCGCTTCGCTACATATGCCAAGCTAGAGGAACTTCGGCGGACTGGGAACGCCAAAGCGGTCGAAGGTATATATCAAAGTGAAGCGGAGAAACTGCTGGAGAGCTATGGGCAAAGAGTTGCCGTGTCGAAGAGGAATGAAGCTGATAAGACCAAATCCAGCTGTTGAGCAGGCCTCTAGAGAGAAGGGTTGAACTAGCGCCTGTAAGGCGACAGAACAAAATGCGGTGTAGGATCTGTGGAAACTCGCGGGAAAACAAAGAATTTACTGCGCGGGAAATGATGTTTGGTTTTCGCGAGGAGTTTATTTACTTTGAATGCGCGCAATGTGGTTGTCTCCAAATCGCCGAAATACCGGTGGATGTGGCAAGATACTACCCTTCCAATTACTATAGCTTTGAACCTGCTAGAAATCAGAGGGTGGTTCCATTCAAAGCCTGGCTAAAAAGGCAGCGGAGTCGTTACGGACTTACGGGCCGAGGGATTCTTGGGGCACTTTTGTTCAGAATCTTCCCGGCTCGAGAGTTGCTGTCCCTTCAAAGAGCAAAAGTAGGCCAGCATTCGAAGATACTGGATGTAGGGACCGGAAGTGGCAGCCTGTTGCGTGAGTTGTGGAATGCAGGCTACAAAAACATTCTAGGGATAGACCCTCTCGTGGAACAGACCATTCACTACCCAGACGGACCTATTGTGCTCAAGGCTGCACTAGACGATATCACCGGTAAATGGGACCTGATTATGTTTCATCATTCATTTGAGCACATCGCCGATCCAAGGGAGACGCTGCGCCAATGTAGCAAGATCCTAAATCCCAACGGAATTTGCTTGATCAGGATTCCCATAGCTTCTTCCTACGCGTGGCGAAAATACGGGGCTAACTGGGTACAACTTGATCCCCCTCGTCACTTCTTTCTTCATACTTTGCAAAGTATGGAGGTCCTCGCAGCTGATGCAAATTTCAAGTTGGTAGATGTCATGTATGACTCAACGGAATTTCAATTTTGGGGAAGCGAGCAATATATGCGGGACATTCCCCTTTATGACGAACGCTCTTACAAGATGAATCCCTCTAAATCCATTTTCTCAGCCTCAGAAATTCAGGCGTTTCGCCGGCTAGCAGGCATGCTCAATTCCCGGCAAGAAGGGGACCAAGCGGCGTTTTACCTGAAAAAGTAGATCACCTGCTGGCAGTGTAGCGGGAGTTATTCCCACGAAATTCGAGGGCGCAAGAAAATATCGATGTACTTATCATTTTGTATCCTGACTCATAACCAGCCGGAGCTATTACCTCTTTGTGTGGCTTCATGCTTCGACGAGATTAAGCGGGAGGGCATTACGGGCGAGGTGATCGTCATTGACAATGCTTCGGCGGATCGATACCCCGAGAAGCTGAGGGAAACGTATCCTCAGGTGCGGATCATTCGAAACGAGCAAAACTTAGGCTTTTCGGCGGGTAATAATATCGGGATTCGCGCCAGCCAAGGCAAGTATGTTTTGATCCTGAACGACGACGCAATTTTGCAACCCGAATGTCTTAATTTGATGCTCCAGGCATTGGATGTCTAACTTGTTCTCGGAAGACCTTCTTTGTATAAGTGGACGTTTTGGCTGAACGGATTCTCACGTGATAAGGAGCATAACATTCACTTTACCTGGCTCCGGAGGGAAGCCTGTTGGTGGGTACAAGGTAGTTTATGAATATGCTAATCACTTATCTCGACGGGGTCTTCAGGTCGCAGTTGTCCACCCAGCCAGGCTTTATGCGAAGGGTGCGCCCCTAAAGGACTGGCTCAGACTGCTCCGGTATGTTCCATGCTTGATTGACAAGGGATATCGTCCCGATCGCTGGTTCGGAGTCGAGTCGAAAGTACGGGTTTTATGGGTACCATCGCTAAGTCAGCGCTATATACCGGAGGCCGATGCTGTTGTGGCAACGACGTGGCAAACTGCAGAATGGGTGGCCGCATACAAGCCGGAAAAGGGGAAGAAGATTTACTTGGTCCAGGACTACGAGCACTTCATGACCGCGGATGATGAAATTAAAGAAAGAATTCGCCGGACATTCAGGAGCGGGCTGAAGACGCTGTGTATTTCTCCGGCAGTCACTTCGATGGTGCGAGAGGCGGGGGGGGGCGTCGTGGCAGAGATCCCCAATGGACTGGACTTCACGATTTACTTTAGGTCAAGAAGTGTTGACGACCGAGATCGAGATATGATCGGATTTCCTGCCCGGAGTGAGAAATTTAAGGGAATGGCAGATACACTGCAGGCTCTTAAAAAGGTTATCGATTCCTATCCCCGAATGAGAGTGTGGGCATTTGGGCCCAGACCGGTCCGTGGACTCCCTGAATGGGTATGCTTTTACCTGCGGCCCTCCGATAATCAGTTGAGGGAACTGTACAATCGGACCAAGATTTTCGTAACAGCCTCACACTATGAAGGATGGGGATTACCAGGGGCGGAGGCAATGGCGTGTGGAGCGGCGCTCGTTTCAACCGATCATGGCGGCGTCCGAGCCTATGCTTCACACGGCGAGACTGCATTGTTAAGTCCAGCGGGGGAGCCAGAAGCTTTGGCAGAGAATATCTTCAGACTAGTTCAGGATGAGGCTCTGCGCATTCGCATCGCGGAAGCCGGCCATGATCACATCCAGGAATTTACGTGGGGCCGGGCCGTGAACCAGTTCCTGACAGCCATCAATGAATCGTGACGGAAACGACAGTGCGTTGGTGTATGTGATCCTCCTCAACTGGAATGGGTGGCGGGACACTGTCGCTTGTATAGACTCCTTAAAGCGCCTCACCTACCCAGAATATCGCATCCTTGTGGTTGATAACGGTTCAACGAACGATTCGGTTCACCGAATACTGACAGCTTTCCCGGATGTCCCAATCCTTGAGGCTGGAAGTAATCTTGGTTTTGCGGGAGGGTGTAATCTTGGAATCCGTCATGCCCTTGCACAGAACGCCGTTTTTATCTGGTTGCTCAACAATGACACCGTAGTGGAACCATACTCTTTGCAGGCGATGGTTGAGGTCGCTGAAGCCGATGAGCGGACCGGGGCGGTCGGTTCCGTGCTTTACTGGATGGACGAACCTAGCCGCATCCAAGCCTGGGGTGGGGGTTGGGTGAGCTTCTGGACCGGGCGGTGGGGACACCATTATTTGCCGACTCCACCGGAAAAATTGCACTACTTGACCGGAGCAAGCATATTAATACGGCGAGAAGCCTTGGATGACGTAGGGCTTCTGGATGACCAGACGTTCTTTATGTACTGGGAAGATACAGATTTTTGCTTCCGCCTGAGAGAGAAAGGATGGAAGTTGGCGGTGTCTGAGAAATCAAAGATATTCCATAAGCAGGCGGCATCGACGGGAAAAAGCAGTCCTCTTCTTGCCTTTTATGGAGCCAAGTCCTCTCTCAAGTTTTTTTTGCGTCATAGCCCGTTCCCGCTTTGGACGATTGCCTTTGGGACGGTTGGGCGTCTTTTCAAACGGACGATTCGCCTTCAAAGCGGACAGATGAAAGCTGTTCTTAAAGGGACGTGGGAGGCCTTAAAGGAAGGTGCATAGTGGTGTGGCTTCACATGCCACACATAGAAAACCGCGTTTGCTGGGGTCGGACGGAACCGCCGTAACGTTCTAGAATTCATTCGAATTCAGAAGAACCGAGGCAGGAAGGGCGCATTTACGAATGAGTGCACTAGACATATCTATGCTCATCGGGCTTTGCTTGGTCTTCTACTGGCAGTATAAGAGGACTGGCGTTTTCTTCCTCCCGAGCAGCGTTCTATTGCTTATTAACATCATTCTAGCGATCTACGTTGCCTACCCGCTCGCGACCTCCCCCGAGTCACTCTCGACCATTGGGCAAACACGTCATTTCCGCACGATTCAATGGGGTGCGGATGAGGTTCTCGGCATTGCGACCATCGGGGTCGTATGTGCCCTGATGGCATACGTCGCGGCCGGGCTATTGGGAACTCGTCTGGTTCGAGTCTTCGCGCGTTCGGCCTCGGCGCCGCGTTCCATTTCCATGAACGAGGCTGTGATGGCTGCCTGCCTTACAGTGTTTCTGGCTCAAGGCTATGTGTTTTATACCTTCTACCGCGCTGGATCCTTACCTCTTTTCAGTTCTGATCCGTTGTATTGGCGCTTTGCTCTTGCAAAAAATCTTGGGGGTTCGCTGTATCTGGGAGCACTGACAGTAAGCGGCATTGCTATAACATTTCTCTTGGCGGCAATAGCTTTAAGGAAAGTGCGCTCCTATAGGTTGTTAGGCCTAATAGCAATTGGACTCACGTGTTTTACGAGCCTATCGACTGCCACGCGCAGTGCCTTCCTTGGGCCTTTTGTATCCGCGGGGTTGATCTATTTCTCAGCAAAGGAAAAGAAACTCACTTTTCCGCGTACACTCGCAATTTGTGCAGGTCTCCTCGTGTTAGCTGCGGGCTTACAGGCTATACGATACAAATCAGCGTTCTCTTGGGGCGAGACCGAGGATGAGATTCTTTACGGTGATACGTTTTTTGCAAATTTCAGGGACACGAGCTGGACGATTGCCTACTTTGAGGCGGATCGTTACGACTTTGTCCACGGCAAGACGATTCTTGCGGGTCTCCTCGGGTTTCTGCCACATGACGAATCCTCTTTTCGTTCTCAGTACCGTTGGGGTACATTTGCGCTCCATGTCGTCGGCAATGACGATCCATCAACCCATGCCGGCTTGGCGCATGTTCTATTTGCTGATTGGTATGTAAATTTTGGATATATGGGTGTCGTCATTGAGGGGTTAATTTTAGGGCTTGTTTTGCGCTTTTTTGATGAGCGGCTCCTTTATATCAGAAATAGTGCCAAGAATCTGAAACAGTTTGACTGCTATGCTGCATTCAAAACATGGAGTTGGTGCGGAGTGGCCACAGCCTTGATGTCGAGCGCTGGAGCGCCATTTGCATATCCTCAGATTGCTGGATTACTCGCCATCGGGGGATTCGCCGCTGCATTTCACAAGATATCGCAGGGACTCCGTGCTGTGGTTCACCTTCCGCCCAGGAGCGTCCCCCTTCCTCTTATGGATGCGCAGATTCCGTCTGCTCGAACCGCCCCATCCCATCCTGGAAGGTCGCACCCATGATTCTAACAGGAGATGCCGCCGCGTGAAGTTGTTCCTGGTGTTCATATTCCTGCTGTCAGCTTTTCTCTTGTCTTCGGTCCTTCAGGGCTTGCAGTCAGCCCCGGTTGAGGCAAAAGCGAATACCAGGCAGCGGAGAGGCGCAGTGGGATTAGATAGCGCTGGTTTGGATATTACCGCTTTCGGTGCACGAGGGGACGGTAAGACGGATGACACCCACGCAATTCAGGCTGCGATCAATGCCGCGAAAGCCAGCCATGAGGCGGTTTTCTTTCCGCTCGGAACGTACCTGGTGAAAGCTCCCTTGAATCTGACCGGGATGAGTGCTGTTAAGATTGTCGGTGCGCAGTCAAGCGGTTCTGTGGCCCAGGTAGCCGGAGTTGCCACGACGATTGTGTATGGCGGCCCAGCTCTCCCGAAGGGATGTCCGTTTGATTTTTCCGACTCAACCTGGATTTGGATCAGCGATATTTCATTTACCTCTTCCGTTCCGGTTGCATGCATCGTGTTACTCGGTTCGAGCCGGTCTGAATCGGAAGACATTCATTTCGAAAATGTGAGCATTGGGGAAGGTTCCATAGCAAGCGTGGCTGACGCAGGCGCAGAAGTGGTGGAGTTTTCTGACAGTTCACTGGCTTACGGTAGAGGTATCGGGCTGCTTTTGAGCAGCAATGGCCTTTCTGGTTATGGTATTTCATCGCCATTCGGGCTCAAGTTTGGCGCGCGATCCATGACACAGGTGACATTTCGCGGTGGGAAGATTGTCAGCGGGTCGGGGCATGCTGTTGAACTCGACGGCACAGGCAATGCCTCGACAATACCCGTTGCAGATGTCAGTTTCTTCGGAACCTATATCGCAGGATCAGGCAGCGGCGGTTCAGCTTTCTATCTCAAAGGTGTGATCTGGGCGTTGACAGATATTGCTCAGCGTTTCGAGATTGACTCTCAAACAGGTCCCGCATATTTCATCCATGCTGCGCAGGGGGCGAGAGTTGTTTCTTTGAATGTAACGGGCTTGAATATTTCTCCAAGCGCACCTAAACCTTATTACGCCCTTTACTCGTCGAACGGCCCCTCAAATCCGGTGATCACTGGGGGGGTGATTTCCGGGGTAAGTGTTCCGGTGAACTGGGCTGGGAATATCATCAATCTCGATCTCAAGGACAACAACAAGCTTGACATTCGTATCGCAGGAAATGCGGTGTTTTGCCGCTTTCGTGCGACCGCGGGAATTAATTCCTTTTATGTTTCAGGAAGGCTCCAGGCGGATATTCAGGGATGGAAGAACGTTGTAAAATTTGTGCCGCTTTACAGCAACGGTTCTGCGGACTTCATAGTTCGACAATCGGGACATTACATCGCCACCTATGCGAGCGATCTCTGCGCGTTTGATGCGGATGTTGGGCCGAGTGCTATAAGCATCGGTAATGTTAATTACATGAGCGGGCAATTGCAATTCTCTAACAACGGGTTGGGAGTAATTGGCTGTCCGCACCCAGGCGTGAAAAGCTCTGTAGTCGTAACCGCAAGATATTCAAACACAGGAGACTTTTTTATAGTGCGCATAATGTAATCGTAGGGGAAGAAAGGGCGGATAGTGGCGAGTGGGTCGGGATGGGTTATTTTCGGCATAAGAGCACACAATGAATAAAGCCGTGTTTCTGGATCGGGATGGGGTGATTAACGGCAAGGCGCCGGGGGATGGATACATCACGCGATGGCAGGATTTCAGGATTCTGCCCGGGGTGGCGGAAGCGATTCGGCGGCTTCGCGATGCCGGTTTTCTGGTGATTGTCATCACCAACCAGCGTTGCGTGGCCAAAGGGCTTTTGAGTGAATCCGAACTCCAGGAAATTCACCGCAATATGGTGCGGATGTTGCGCAGGCAAAAGGCCGCGATTAATGCGGTTTATTATTGCCCGCATGAGGTGGATGAAAATTGTGGCTGCCGAAAACCCAGGCCGGGAATGATCCTGCAGGCAGCGCGGGATCATCAGATTGACCTTCACTCCTCCTGGATGGTGGGTGACGATTGCCGGGATGTTGAGACGGGCAAGGCGGCGGGTTGCAAAACCATCCTACTGGCCGCCACCCGTGCCGCCCATCATTCCGCACCTCAAGCGGACTTTGTCGTGCCTTCCCTGGATGAAGCCGTCGAAAATATCGTGAAGGAGTCTCGTCTGTTTTGCAACCCAGCGGGCAGGGAAGCCGGTTAGAATCCATCAGGGGACTTTTTGGGGACCGGGCGCCGAGAGTTTCCGGCAAGCGAGCCTGGCGCATTTCATGACCGACCCAAGCCTTTCCAATCTGCGCGTTGCGATCGTTCATTACTGGCTTGTTGCTCAAAGAGGGGGTGAACGAGTTATCGAAGCTCTTGCGGAAATGTTCCCCCAGGCGGACCTTTATACCCTGGTGCTGGATCGTGCCTCGCTTTCGCCCTCCCTTCAGTCGCGGAAAATCATCCCCTCGTTTCTTCAGAAAATCCCGGGCGCAACCCGCCATTATCAGAAGTTCCTGCCGTTGTTTCCTCTAGCCTTGGAGCAGTTCCGGCTGGATGACTACGACCTGGTCATCAGTTCCGAGTCAGGGCCCGCGAAGGGCGTACTGACGTCGCAGCATACCTGCCACATCTGTTACTGTCATTCCCCCATGCGATACCTGTGGGATATGTATCATCGGTATCGGGCGCAAAATGGCTTGGGGAGGCTCTCGCAGGCTGTTTTTTCACTGAGTGCGCATTATGTCCGCCTGTGGGACCTGGCTGCGGCCTCTCGCGTCGATTATTTTGTGGCCAATTCCCGGAACGTTGCTGCCCGCATCCGAAAACATTATCGCCGTGAAGCTGTCGTAATTCATCCGCCGGTGAATGTGCGGTCGGCATACATTTCCGAAAAGACTGAAGATTATTATCTTGTCGTAAGTCAGCTTGTGGGCTACAAGAGAGTCGATCTGGCCATCGCGGCCTGCAATCGTCTGGGGCGCAAACTGCGAATTATTGGCGACGGTGAGGAATATCCCAGGCTTCGCCGGCTGGCAGGGCCCAGCGTGGAATTTCTCGGCTCCCTGCCGGATAAGGCTCTGGGCGAACATTACGCTCACTGCCGCGCTCTTCTCTTTCCGGGGGAGGAGGATTTTGGCATTGTTCCGGTAGAAGCCCAGGCTCATGGCCGTCCGGTTATTGCGTACGGGCAAGGGGGTGCTTTGGAGACGGTGCTGGGCTTCTTTGCCGAAAATCCAGTCGCTCCTGAAAAATCGACCGGAATCTTTTTCGCACAACAGACGATTGAATCATTGGTCAATGCCATTCTTCTTTTTGAAGGAATTGAAGGCCGATTTTCCCCCACATTCATTCGAGATCAAGTCCAACGCTTTGATGCTTCTCGATTCAAAGCGGAGGTGACTAGCTTTATTGACGAGAAATGGTTGGAATTCAATGATTTAAGAGTAAATCAAAAGTTGTAGTGGCTGAGTGTGAGTATCACAAATTTTTTAAACGCAATGAAAGTTTTTAATTCCTTCTATATCTATCACTTAGCGGCATTTCTCAAGAAGAATATTCGAACCCATTAAGTCACGTGATTATACGGTCTTGTCATGAGTTATAATAGAAACCCTGTTTTCTGACAGGGAGAAATGGAATCAACAGCAGGCCAAGGAATCAAGCTCTAGCTCGATTCAAGTTGGCAAGCCGTCAATAAGGGGTCGGTTAGCGCAATAAGAGTTTTATTAATCAAAGCAGTTTGACAATTTGAATTCGCCGAGGGGGAGTTGATCTCAAGTTTCGCAAGTTGCTCAGCAAGGTCATGATTCGACGGCGACTGAACACAATCAACTTTTTTCTCCGCATCATCACCCTGCTTTTACCCCTTCTCGCCTTCTCGATTGCTGCGTATCTTCGCTTTTTCTCTGGAATAATCCCCCCGCAGGTGCTCGATATTGATCTGACCGACTATTTCGGATTGTTACTTTTTACCACCATTGTCTGGGCAGTCGTTGTTGACCATTATGGTCTTTTTCAGTTTGATCACTTATTTGCGGACGGGCGCTCAACCAGGAGCGTTTTCTGGGCGTGTTGTGTTTCTTATGTGGCTGTTGTAGGCGCGACCTTCTTCTACCGCTCAACCAGTTTTTCAAGACTTTTTGTGGCGATGAGCGCAGTAGCCCTCCTCCTGCTGGCAGTCATATGCGAAAAAGCTTTCAAGATATTGACCGAGCAAGCGCGCAACAAGAGAGGCGGGCAGGCCCGAATTCTGATTATCGGTGCGGATACGTTTGCGCAAAGAGTTGCGCAATCGATTTCAGAACGAATGTTGACCCCGTGCGCTGTTGCCGCATTCGTGCGTTTATCGGGGCAGGAAGTGGCTATTCAGGGCAGTCCAGTCATTGAGCTTGGAGATATCGGGAAGGTTGCTGCGGCTCAGGAGTTGGACGATGTCATCATTGCTCTTCCCACCTCTCGTTTCGCACAAATCCCGGAGATTGTAGCTCAGTTGCAACACCTTTGTTTGCCTATCCGGGCTGTTCTGGACTGGGGTGAAAACATTTCAGTGCGGGAAATGCTCTTTGATTTCGGCGGCCTCAGGCTTCTGGATCTTCGCGCAAGCCCATCCGAATCAGCACTTTATGTTGTTGCCAAGAGATCCTTTGACCTGGTCTTCTCGGCGGCCGCTTTGATTCTGCTCAGCCCTCTGATGGCGGTTATTGCCGTTGCGATCCGATTGACGTCGCCTGGGCCGGCTCTTTTCGTGCAGGACCGAGTCGGCTTGAATGGGCGGGTATTCCGGATGTATAAGTTCCGCACTATGCGCGTGGGCGATCCGCAGGAAAGTGACACGCGTTGGACAACTCCGGATGATCCGCGACGGACGCGTCTGGGAACTTTCCTGAGGCGAACGAATTTCGATGAGCTTCCCCAATTCTTCAATGTGTTGAAAGGGGATATGAGCATCGTGGGGCCTCGGCCTGAGCGCCCACACTTTGTGCAGAAATTCCTGGAAGACGTGGCGCAGTACAACACTCGACATTATTTGAAGGTCGGCATTACCGGTTGGGCTCAGGTGAACGGTTGGCGAGGGGATACCTCCATTGCTCGGCGTGTTGAGCATGACCTTTATTATCTGCGGAATTGGAGCCTGCTTTTTGATATGAAGATCATCCTGTTGACCATCTTCCGCACGTTTGCAGCCAACAAGAATGCCTATTAGCTTAATTCCACCAGCAATTATTCTTTGTCGAATTTAGTCCAGAGAGGATTTCTTTGATGAAAGGCATCATTCTGGCCGGAGGGACCGGCTCGCGGCTCTATCCCTTGACCCGCGTCACCAACAAGCATCTGCTTCCAGTTTACGACCGCCCCATGATTTTCTATCCTATCCAGACCCTGGTCAATGCGGGCATTCGCGATATCTTGCTGGTGACGGGCGGACAAAGTGCCGGGGAGTTCCTCCGCCTTTTAGGAAACGGCAAGGATTTCGGGCTCCAGCACATCAACTATACTTATCAGGAGGGAGAGGGCGGAATTGCGGATGCCCTGAGGCTGGCCGAGCACTTTGCTGACGGTGAACCCATCTGTGTTGTTCTGGGAGACAACATCATTGAAGGGAATATTTTATCTGCCTGCGAGAAGTTTCGACGCCAGCCTGAGGGCGCGCATGTCATCCTTAAGGAAGTGCCCGATCCACAACGATTTGGCGTTCCGGTGCTCAATGGGAATCGAGTGGTTCGCATTGAGGAGAAGCCCGCCCGTCCGGCTTCTCCCTATGCAGTGATTGGAGTTTACTTTTACGATCGTACTGTGTTTGATCGCATTCGCACTCTGAAACCCTCAGCGCGCGGCGAGTTGGAAATCACCGATGTGAATAACTCCTATATCCTGGAAGGCAAGCTGAGTTGCAGCATTCTGGAGGGGTGGTGGACGGATGCTGGCACATTTGAATCGCTCCTCCGTGCGAATAACCTGGTCGCTCAATCAGGAGCCAATAAGATGAAGTTAACCAGCGCTACAGGGGCCGCATAGGGCAGAAGATCTCACGATAGGCGCCTCAAAGCACGGAACGGAGAGGCAAACGTCTGGAGTCATAAGCGGATTAAATGTCTATCGAAATTTACTCTACTGAAATACCCGATGTAAAAATCATTAAACCCCGACGTCATATCGACTCTCGAGGCTTTTTTTCAGAGACCTATAACAAAAAGGCGTTGGCAGGAGTGGGAATTCATCTGGATTTTGTACAAGACAATCACTCACTCTCGGTCGAAAAAGGCGTTGTTCGGGGACTGCACTATCAAATGCCCCCTTTCGCCCAGGATAAGCTGGTACGCGTGATTCGCGGCTCCATCTTCGACGTGGCCGTCGATTTACGGAAAAGCTCTCCCACTTTCGGTCGCCATGTCGCGGCAGTCCTGAGCGCGGAAGAATGGAATCAGATTCTGGTTCCCATCGGTTTTGCGCACGGTTTTTGCACCCTGGAGGCCAATACGGAAGTCATCTACAAGGTTACAAACTATTACGCCCCGGATTACGATCGAGGATTGTTTTGGAACGATCCGCAGCTAGGGATCCAATGGCCGATTTCGCCTAATCAAATATCCCTTTCTGATAAAGATAAACGTTTACCTTCGCTTTCCGAGTTAAGGGATTTTTTTTAGTGGAGAAAGGAGCAGAGGGGTTGAAACTTCTAGTTACGGGTGGCGCAGGCTTTATTGGTTCGAATTTCATCCGATATTTTCTTAGAACGCATCCGGATGCGCACATTGTGAATCTGGATAAGCTGACATACGCTGGAAATCTCGACAATTTATCCGAGATTGAAACTCATTCCAATTACACGTTTGTACGAGGCGATGTGGCGGACTCCGAACTTGTCAGCAACATCCTCAGTCCGTCGATCGATGCGATTGTTCACTTTGCGGCAGAGACACATGTTGACCGCAGTATTGTAGACGCGCAGGCTTTCGTTCGCACAAACGTCCTCGGGACTTACACACTTTTGGATGCAGCGAAAAGAAATCGGATTGGTCGCTTCTTGCACATCAGCACGGATGAAGTCTATGGGAGTCTGGAGCTGGACGCGAGCGCTAATGAGCAGTCTCAGATCCAACCGAACAGTCCTTATGCTGCCAGCAAAGCGGCCTCAGATATGTTTGCACGAAGCTTTTGGCAGACCTATCAGTTTCCAGTGATCATCACGCGATGCTCCAACAATTATGGTCCTTATCAATTCCCCGAAAAGCTTATCCCTTTGATGATCACGCATGCTCTTCACGACAAGAAACTGCCTGTTTACGGCGACGGCTTCAACGAGCGTGACTGGCTCTTTGTGGAGGATCACTGCCGTGCCATCGAACGGGTTCTCGAAGGTGGTCGACCGGGTGAGGTTTATAACATCGGTTTTGGACGTCCTGTAAAGAACCTAGAAGTTGTCCGACTTTTATTGCAGATTATGAAAAAGTCGGAAGAGCTTATTGAGTTTGTGCCGGATCGCCCCGGGCATGATCGTCGCTACGCGCTTGACACAAGAAAAATTCGTGCTGAGTTAGGATGGGAGCCAATCGTTGGACTTGAACAAGGCCTTGCTAGAACGGTGGAGTGGTATCGCAGTCATGCGGATTGGGTCGAGCGGACCCAGAGCGGAGAATATCTTGCCCATTACGATAAATTTTACAATAACCGCGATGCTACGTTGGCGCAGTTGTAAGAATGCTAGGTCTGTGGCCTTGGGGACGGTCGAAAAATTTAAAGGGGAACTCCATCTCAATGAAAGTTTTAGTAATAGGGGCCAACGGACAGTTAGGATCGGACCTTCTTCGCCTGCAAAGAAAGCGTCCTGACGAAATCGAAATGGTTCCTCTTTCCCGCAAGGAACTAGATGTTTCCATTGCCAACACAATTGGGACAGCCGTTTCTGATTATCATTTCGATGTCATCATAAACTGTACTGGTTACAATAAAGTGGACGAAGCCGAGAACCACGCCACCGAAGCGTTTGCCATAAATGCGCATGCTCCGCAACGCATGGCAGCCGTCTGCAAAGCACATGGCGCCATGTTTGTCCATTTCAGCACTGATTATGTTTTTGATGGGAGAAGCCAAAAACCTTATGTTGAAACCGATGCTCCTTCGCCGGTGAACGTTTATGGAGCCTCGAAGCTTTTAGGAGAGAGCCTCGTTCTGCGTGAATATGCCGAAGGGAGTCTCATTGCGCGTGTGGCTTCTCTTTTCGGAGTTGCCGGCTCCAGCGGGAAGGGAGGCAACTTTGTTGAGACTATGCTGCGTCTGGCTCGCGAGAAAGGCGAGGTCCGCGTGGTTAATGACCTTCGCATGTCTCCTACGAGCACAATGGATGTGGCCAAGGCATTGCTTTCCCTTATCCATCAGCGCGCGGCGCCGGGCATCTATCACATTGTCAACTCTGGAGATGCAACATGGTTTGAATTCGCGCAGGAAATCATTCATCAGGCGGGAATCGCTGCAAGAGTTGTGCCGATTACCAGCCAGGAATATCCCGCACTCGCTGCCCGCCCTGCCTACAGTGTTTTAAACAATCAAAAGGTTGCTAAATTAATCGGATTAATTCCTCACTGGCGAGAGGCGCTGAACCGTTACCTTGTTGAAAAAGGACATATTCGGCAGGGCGCAAGCTCAGCAAGCAAAGGCTGAGCTGTGGCTGTTGGCACTTTACAACTGAAAAGAGTTCTTCGGTAGGAAGTCATCTTGAAATCATCGCATGCATCTTTTCAGAAGCGTTTGGAAATAATACTCGCGTTGGTCATCATCGGCGCGACACTGGCTTTCGGGGGCGTGCAACCTTTAACTTACTCCCTGATGGAAATTGCCATTTTTGCGATGGCGCTCGTCCTGCTGATCCGGCAGACCCGTCGCGGGCGTCTTGATTTCCCCTTACCAGTCTGGCCTCTCTTCTTCGTCTTGTTGGTGATTTTCCAGATTATTCCTTTGCCCGCAAGCTGGATCACCCATCTGAGTCCGAACCGGGCCAGCCTCGAGACCCTGGTTCACCAAAGCGCTTCGACACTGACTATCAGCATTTATCCCCATGCCACCGTGTTAGACCTTCTCAAACTCTTGGCCTATCTCACGGCTTTCGGGCTCGCAGCTTATATCTTTGACTCTCATCAGAGGAAAAGCCTGCTGGTCAGCGTACTGATCTTCCTGGGGTTGTTCGAGGCGGCTTATGGCATCGTTCAGTATCTGACGGGTTGGCAGAAGATCTTCACTTTTAAGAAGATCTATTACGTTAACGAAGCGACAGGAACGTTTATTAATCACAATCATTTTTCAGGCTTCATTGAGTTAACCTTCCCATTTGTGCTCGCTCTGATCTTTTACTATTTCCAGATTTGGCAGGAAGGGCACCGGCGCGGCCCGGGTCGCGTTGATCGGGCCACGGTGAATTCGGCGGCCATGCAGACAGCCTTCTTTGGTTTTCTTCTGGCCGTCGCTGTGGTCGCAGTGGTTTTTTCCCGGTCACGTGCAGGAATTCTGGCAACGGTTTTTTCGCTGGTTTTTATTGGATTACTCGCTCAACTCAAGACCAAGCGGAAAGCCTGGATGCTGGGTCTCGCAGCCTTTGTTCTGATCGCGGTGGGTTATGGCCTCTGGATTGGACTCAATCCTGTGGTCGCCCGGTTTGAGATGTTCAAGGCTGGAAAGCAATATCTGGAGGCGGAAGGGCGGCTTTCATTCTGGCAGTCCACCCTTGGCATGATTCATGCGCATCCCTTCTTGGGCGTCGGACTGGGGGCTTTCCGTTACGCCTTCACCCATTTCCAAACCTACATGGTTGAACTCTCAGTCCATCATGCCCATAGTGATTATCTGGAATTGACCGCCGAGACCGGGTATATTGGCGCAGCGCTGCTTTTTGTTCCCATTTTTGGATTGCTCATCAAGATGATCCATTCGTTTCTCACCGATCCGCGACGTTATCGTCCGGCCATCACTCTCGGCTGCATTGGCAGCGCATTAGCCCTCTTGATCCATAGTGTCGCCGATTTTAACCTCCATATCCCCGCTAATGCCTTAGTCTTTGCGGTGGTTTTAGGCATTGGCTATAAAGCGGCTTGTCTGGAACGCCGGGCTGAAGAGCAACTCACCTCCGCCGATCACCCTGCCGTCTCAGGCCGGGTGCACCGAAAATCGCGGGTCTCATAGTGTCTTGTCCCGTCTAATTATTTACACTGGGGCCTGCATCTTCACCATCCTCACCGCCCCCCTCCGCACCTCCTCAGAGAGGTGGGGAATTCCGCTCCTTGGTTAAGGAGAGGTAAGGGAAGGGCGGTCATTGGCTGGGAGCGGCTGGCTTGCCCTCACCGGTGATTCACCGCGTTGAGATCATGAACTGAGCGAAGTGAAGGGACACAGCACCGAGAACCCCGCCGCATTACGGGGATAGTCATATTCAGTTCTGATCACCGAGGCGCTTGTGAGGGCAATTCGCCCTCGGCGGACAACAGACCAACATCCCTTTCCTTCAAGGCCTTGATGCGATCGCGCAATTGCGCCGCCTTTTCGAACTCAAACTGTTTTGCCGCTTCCCTCATCTGTTCCTCAAGACGTGCAATCAGCGTGGCGAGCTGATCTTCTGAAGCTGCCTCTTCTGTCTCATTCAAATCAGGAATCGGCACATAATCCGCTTCCGAAATAGCTGCAAGAGCCATATCCACCGGCTTGACGATCGTTTCAGGAGTGATGCCGTTCTCGGCGTTATATTGCATTTGTTTGGCTCGCCGCCGGTTGGTCTCCTGAATGGCGTACCGCATGGAATCTGTCATCACATCTGCATAAAGGATCGCCTTGCCATGGATATTGCGAGCAGCCCGGCCGATGGTTTGAATCAGTGAGCCTCCGGACCTGAGGAATCCTTCCTTGTCGGCGTCCAACACCGCGACCAGTGAAACTTCCGGCAAATCCAAGCCTTCGCGAAGCAGATTGATGCCGATCAGCACATCAAACTCTCCGCGCCGCAGATCGCGCAAAATCTTCACTCGATCAAGGGTGTCAATCTCGGAATGCAAATATCGGCAGCGCACGCCGACTTCCGAGTAATATTCTGAGAGGTCTTCCGCCATGCGCTTGGTCAGCGTCGTCACCAGCACCCGCTCCCCAGCTTGCGTTCGCTTTCGGATTTCCCCCAGCAGATCGTCTATCTGGTTTCGCGTAGGCCGAACTTCGATTTCGGGATCGATCAGCCCTGTAGGCCGGATGACCTGCTCAACCACGACGCCTGAGGATTTGGTCAGTTCGTAAGGTCCGGGGGTTGCCGACACAAAAATCACCTGCCCAATGCGGTGTTCAAACTCTTCAAAGGTTAAAGGGCGGTTATCCAGGGCGGAAGGGAGCCGGAAGCCATAATCCACCAAGGTCTGTTTTCGCGAGCGATCTCCGTGATACATGCCTCGAAGCTGGGGAACCGTCTGATGGCTCTCGTCGATGAAAAGCAGAGTGTCTTCAGGGATATAGTCGAGCAAAGTCGGCGGGGGTTCGCCCGGAAGGCGGCCGGAAAGATGCCTCGAGTAATTTTCAATGCCGTGGCAGTAGCCCATTTCCTTCATCATCTCGATATCAAACATCGTCCGCTGATGCAGTCGTTGAGCCTCCACCAGCCGGCCCTGCTTCTCAAGCTCTCCTCGCCACCATTCGAGTTCGCTGAGGATTCGCTCAATGGCCATTTCGCGCTGGTCTGCCGGCATCACGTAATGCGTGCGAGGATAGATGGGAAGACGGGTGAGGGTCTCACGAACCTGTCCAAAGAGGGGATCAATCTGGGAGAGCGAATCCACGGAGTCACCCCATAGTTCGATCCGATAAGCGTTGTCCTCATAGGTCGGAAAAACCTCAATCACATCTCCGCGCACGCGAAACGTCCCCCGACGAAGGTCGCTGTCGGCTCGTTCATATTGAATTTCAACCAGACGGCGCAGAATATCCTGGCGCGAGATCTTTTGCCCTTTTTCGAGTAACAGCAGCATGCCGTAATAGGCTTCCGGCGACCCGAGGCCGTAAATGCAACTGACGCTGGCGACGATCAGGCAATCTCGCCGTTCAAAAAGAGAACGAGTGGCCGACATGCGCAACTTATCCAGCTCGTCGTTGATCGTTGCCTCTTTTTCAATGTAGATGTCGCTGGCTGGAACGTAAGCTTCCGGTTGGTAGTAATCATAGTAGCTGACGAAATATTCCACTGCATTGTGGGGGAAGAAAGCCCGAAACTCATGATAAAGCTGTGCCGCCAGGGTTTTGTTGTGAGCCAAAACCAGAGCCGGGCGATTCACCGCCTCAATCACTTTGGCCATGGTGAACGTCTTGCCCGAGCCCGTAACTCCAAGCAAAACCTGGTGTTTCTCGCCGTCGCGTACTCCTCTCACCAGGCTCTGAATGGCGGCAATCTGGTCTCCGCGCGGCTGATAGTCCGATACAAGTTTAAAGTCCATACGTCCTCAATTTGTCAGCATATCATTGCCGGGATGTGCTTGGGGATTCCAGAGTATCATGATGAACCCAGATCCTGACGACGATGGATTTTCCAAGGTCCAACACCTGTAAAAAGCACGCTCTTATTCATGGCAATTCATTGACAACGATAGAGTTACAGATTGCCCTTTCCGCTGCGCCCGGCAGGGATCGAGGTGCAGCGCGGTGCGAACGACTCGGAGGCAATACCCCGGGCTTTTCGGTTTTTTCAGCGTTTAACTTTTTTGGGGAATAGCCGATAAATTTCGTAGTGGATGCACAGACGATAATGACAAGTGATTTTGTTGCACGGCAACCCATCTTTACTCAGCGCGAGAGGGTCTATGGCTATGAGCTTCTGTTCCGAGCCGGGCTGGATGAATCATTTAACAGTCACGATGGTGATAAAGCCAGTTGTCAGGTGGCGGATCATCTCCTCACGTTGGGCCAGACGTTAACTCAGGGACGCAATGCCTTCATCAATTGCACTCGGGAATTCCTGGTGCGCGATTATGCCATGCTCCTGCCGCGGGGAAATACCGTCGTGGAGGTTCTCGAGACCGTCGCGCCAGATCGTGAGGTCCTCGACGCCTGCCGACGGTTGAAACAGGCCGGATATCTGATCGCCCTGGACGATTTTGTATACACCGATCATTCCCAACCTCTCATCGATTTGGCGGATATCATCAAAGTGGATTTCCTCGGCACCTCTCCCCCATTTCGCAAATGGCTCATTCAGCGATTTGCACCGCGCGGCATCCGGATGCTGGCGGAGAAGGTGGAAACCCGAGAGGATTTTGATCAGGCGGTCAAGCTCGGATACCACTATTTTCAGGGGTATTTCTTCTGCAAGCCGCAAATGGTGATTGGCAAGCGAATCCCTGCTTTCAAGCCTCATTACCTGCGCATCGTTCAGGAAGTGATGAAACCGGAGATGAATTTTGCCGAAATTGAGAACCTGATGCGGCGTGAGATTTCACTGACTCATAAGCTGTTGACTTATATGAATTCGGCTCTGTTCGGCTTCAGGAATGAAATTCGGTCGATTCATCACGCGCTGACGCTTCTCGGTGAGAAAGAAGTGAAGAGAATGGTGCTGCTGGTGGCCGCGCTCGGCCTGGGCGAGGATAAACCCCCCGAACTCATCGTCACTTCGCTTGCGCGCGCCCGCTGCTGCGAGCTCCTCGCTTCCGTAGCGGGCCTGGTCGGGCAATCATCCACGCTTTTTCTCACGGGCCTTTTCTCGCTCGTCGATGCGCTGCTGGGCCGGCCCATGGAAGAGATTCTGGAGCAAATGGCTATGCCCTCAGACGTCAAAGCGGCGCTGCTGGGGCGCGAGAACGCGCTTCGCGAGATTTACGAAATTGTCCTGGCCTATGAACGGGCGCAATGGAAGGAACTGAGCCGGAAATTGGAGAAGGCATCACTGAACGAGAGCGTGATCCCTGATATTTACCTCGAATCGCTGGATTGGGCCAGAAAGGTTTTCGACATCTCTCCATCGTCATAAACCCTGAGTCGATGAAAGAAGGCCGTCGTGTGGCGGCCTCCGACGGTCCCAGTTGACGGAATAATCTCCACAAGTTATCGCGCGGGGAGCAAGGGGTTGCGCCGGAAATGATAGGTCCAGCTTAAAGTAACATACGACTTCAGTGGAACTCCGACGATGCGTTCAAAGGGCGACCCCTCCCCGGGCAGCGCCAGTGTCTCGAGTGTTTGACCCGTATAGCCGCTGGCAAGCATGAAGTTTAGGCCCACCTGCATCCGGCCCTGCCAGAAACTTCGAAATAGGGCACCACGAATTTCCCGCACCGCTACGCCGACAAAGCCATCCCCCAGAGGTTTGGCCCCTACATATTCGAATTCCCCCAGGCCACGAAGGCGGAGCGGCAGGCGGTCCCAATGACCTGTCGCATCCCAAATCAGCCTGGGGGCTTCGGGGACGGGCTGTCCTGTGAGCCGGTCTCGTGCATCTGCCCGAGAAAAGGAAACTTCGACCGAGCCTCGAGAAAAGTCATGCCGGATGGCGGCGGTCAGTGCGTGGTTTAGTGAAGGACCCACAAACTGCTGCAAGCCCGTGTCGGGATCGATATTGGCCAGTTCTTCGGAATTCGCCACACGGATCAGAATCAGGCGAAAATCCGTACGGCCAACTCTTTTTTGCAGTGTGGCGCGATAGGCTCGTGAAGTTGTGATTAAAGTGGGAGGTCCGGGAGAGGCGGCATCCGTGCTGATGCGCGGATCATCGGTATGGAAAGCCTCGCCGGCGCTGAGCGAAAGCGAAGGCAAGGGGATGTCCTCTGGCGGAAGGAAGGTCAGTGTGGCTTTCGGCAAGCTCAGGCTGTTCCATTTCTGGAACGAATTGGCTGGCGTGAGCAAATCCTGGTTATTGAAGGATAATTCTTCCTGGCGAATGCCTGCGTCGAAGTGAACGAAATGGGTTAGTCTGCCCGCGAGAGAAACAAAAGGCTCGATAAACTCAAACGTAAAGTTGTTGCTCGTCACGGGCGCGAACAGCCCCGCGGCATTGAGGTGTTTCAGGTCAAGGTTGCGCGGCGCATCACGGCGAAGATCCGTTCCCGCCAGCAACGAAAAGCCATGGCCTAACTTGGCTAGGTAGGCCCCTTCGCCTCCTGCCACCGTGCGGCTTTCACTCTGCTGGATTAATCCGTCGCCAAAATTTGATCTCAATGTCAGACCGTATTCGCGGAAAAATCCTGACAGCAAAAATTGGCTCGATCTGTTGAATTGCCAGGTGTCCGAAGCGACGCCTAAAAGGGTGTTCGTGCGGTCAAGTTGCCGATCATCGATCGTGTCATCGGGAACCTGCACGCCGATCGGGATCAATCCGGGCAAGCGCGAAAAACCGTAGTAGCCAATGCCGAATATCGAGATGTCATGGCCGCCGGTTTTGAATTCGCGGAAACCGTTCAGCTTGTATTGATGGCGGTGCTCAAGACGCTTCAGAAATCCGTTGCCCACAGCAATTTCCATGGCCAGCCATTCGTTGACGGAGGAATCTCGTGGACTCAGCCCGGCGATCATGTCGAGATCGCGATCGTCGCCGGTCAGCTCGGCAAAGGGTTCAAGCCGCAGGCTGGGTATATAAGTGGCGGCCAGGTCCACGGAATGGTCACTCTCCCGGACGTTGAACGAACCTCCATCCACTTCGACGGCCTCAATGACCGGAGGGATCAGAATGTTCGGATCAGAATAGCCGTTGCCATGCGCGTTGGCGGGAAGATTATTGGGATAAAGGAAGTTTCCAATTTGAAAGTACTGCGCAATCGGCTCTCCATGATCACCGGCGACTCCCGGCGCAAAATACTGCGGCGCTTTGATGCCGCCGGAGGCTGTTTCGATCGGCAGGCCGGGAATCGAGATCGGCGCCCCGGGGCGGCCGGGATTGGCATCCAAGGCTTCATCGTGCTCGATCGTGCGCGCTGAGGGGTCCGGCGCAAGCACAGGTGGGACGGAAGCCCTGACGGTCACCCTCTGTTCGGTTGAACTGAGTTTTTGAAACTGAAGCGAAACATTGACGGTGGGGTCGGTAACCTCGAGCACCCTTTGAATCGAGATGAAGCCGGGCGCTTCTGCCGTGAGCCGGTAGGTCCCGAATGCGATGTTGTTGAAGATGAAGTTCCCATGGGAATCAGAGGTTGTCGCGCCCGCCGCAAGCCCACCCGACGCCGTCAGGATCAGTTTCACGCCCGATACCGGCGATCCTTGCGGGTCAGTGATTCGACCTCGGACGCTGGCCAACGGGAGTGCTTGCAGGAAGCCGGGAAGGCTTAAGAAGAGCGTCAGACAAATGGTCGCACAAATGGGCACTTTCGGAGCCATCCGTAATCGGCCCTTAAGATGGAATGCCGCATGGCTTCTCATGCATTTCTCGCTTCATTCTCGAAACACTCGAGGATCAAAGATGAAGCCTTATGAATAACATATTTTTTAAAATCGTGCTACCAAATACCACAGGCATCCGTGCAGCGGCAAAGTGAGGCGGAGTTGTTCCATAACTGTGTGTTTGAGGGTTGCGCAATCCCAGAATCAGGGCCGCAGGGTCTCTGGAATGCGAAATTCCACGCGGCCGTGCTCACCCCAGGCTTCCCGCCGATTGATGGTGGTTGTCGATCTTTGTTTCACCGATTTCATGACGCGTGGACCGGGACGTCGCGGAACGCAGATGACGTGCCAGCAGTTGGGAAGGAAAAGCCAGAGGGCGAGGTGGTCGGGATCCAAGGTGCGCGCTCGGTTTAGAGCGCACCAGCAGGATGAAATCAGGATCGATCAACTGGGTGCGCCGTTAGAGCAGCCGCACCATGGCGAAAAAATGACGGTCAGAATGACAGTGCCTTTGATTGCGACTGAAAACCGGCGTTACGCCACACGATCACTCCTTAGCTCACCGCTTTCTTCACAAGCGCGGCGATCCTTACCTCTTCGGCGGCAGTCAGTTCCTTCAGCGCGAAGGCGGTGGGCCACATGGCACCATCGTCGAGGTTCGCCTGGTGCATAAAGCCGAACGTCGCGTACCTCGTCTTGAACTTCTGCGCGCTTTGGAAGAAGCAGATGACCTTGCCGTCCTCATTGGCATATGCGGGCATCCCGTACCAGAGTCTCGGCGAGAGGGTTGGCGCATTGGCCCTAATGATGGCATGGAGCCGCTCGCCCAGGGCACGATCTGGTGCTGGCATGGCGGCGATCGTCGCGAGCACCGCGCTTTCCCCGTCTGCCTTCTTCGGGCCCGGGCTGCGGCGCCTGGCGGCCTTCACCTCTTGAGCCCAATCCTTTATCGCGGCTCGTTCCTCATCCGTGAATCCCTGAATGCTCTTGTCGGGCTTCTTCGCTATCTTCTTTGCAGGTTTCCTCTCAGTCATGGTGTTCCTCCGTAGGACTGCGGTGACATGATTCTTATAGTGGGAGTAATCTAGCACACCTCCGCGCTTTTCAGATCCGCGGTCTATCCTTGACTCGAGGCAAAGCCGCGGATCGCACCGGCGGTGGCCCATGTTACCCGTTTACGACTTTTGAGCCGCCTTCGGCGGTGAGTTGGGCATTTCAACGCCGAACTGCTGAGCGTACTCGGAGCGCAACCGTTGCCAGCCGCCGAACTTCATTGCATCGCCGCCAATAATGCGGCCAATGGGCTGGCCGGCGAGCAGCCGATCCAGAACGTCGAAACAGATGTGCCATCCCGCAGCGCCCCACGAAATGAAGCGCCGATCGATCTTATGCCAGAGCGTGAGGCGCGTGCCGCTGCCGAACGGCTCGAGTTCCCACCGGATGTCGCCGTACTCAAGCACTTCGGGAGCGTCGGCCCGAGTCACGCTCGTTTCGATCGGGGTGGGTGCTCCCACCCACGTGAGCTTCACTGTGGTTCCAGCCGTGCCCAGGTTCCGATCGGCGTCGAAGGGCGCCCACTGGCGGAGCTGTGCCGGGTCGGTCAGCGCCTGCCAGACTTTTTCCGGTGGGTGACGCAGTTCTCTCGTGAGAATCAGCGTCCATTTCTCTCCATCCTTTCGGATCTGCGCCCCGCTGGCCGGACCCGGCATGTACTGGTCGTGATCGGACATCTTCTTCTCCTTACGTCAGCCTGGATCTGGAAGCCCCTCTTTGCGCGGTTAGACGAATACGGCATCCACCTGAGTCCCGTGCGAGACCCCGCTGCGCATCCACCCTACCAGCGCATGAGCTGCGTGATCTGAATGAGGTTGCCGCAGGTGTCTTTCAGCATGGCAATCTTGGAAGCCGTCACGTCCGTCGGCGGCATCGTGAACTCCGCGCCGCGCGCATTCATGCGCTCGTAATCGGCCTGAACGTCATCGGTGAAGAACATGGCCGCAGGCCGGCCTTGCTGGAACAGGGCCTGCTGGTAGGCTTTGGCCGCCGGGTTGTCGTTGAGCGCCAGTTGCAGCTCCGCGCCGTTCGGATCTTCAGGCGAGACCACCGTCAGCCAGCGAAACGGCCCCTGGCTGAAATCGGCCTTCTTCACGAAGCCCAGTACCTCTGTATAGAAGCGCAAGGCTTTTTCCTGGTCGTCCACGTACACGCTGGTCAGTTTGATTTTCATTTCATTTCTCCGTTGTCAGATTCGCGGTTTGACCCGCGCCGTCTTCTCCTTGCCTTTCTTTTCATTGAGGGGGATTGATGCATGCGGTTGAGGTGGCGTTCGAGAGCATCTACGTGAGCGGACCAGAAGCGACGGAACGGAGCAAGCCACGCATCTACCTCCTGCAGCGGTTCAGGCTTCAGACGGTACAGACGACGCTGCGCGTCCACCGTGGCTTCCACAAAACCGGCCTCGCGCAGCACTCGCAGGTGCTTGGAGACGGTCGGTTGCGGCATCCGAAGTTCACGCTCGATCTCTCCAACCGACCGTTGTGACGAGACCAGGAGACTCAATATGGCGCGGCGGTTGGGCTCCGCAATGATTTCGAACACAGATCCCATGCCCCTGATATACTCTATAGAGCATATGCATGTCAAGGCATATAAAGGCAGGGGCTCAGGCTGCTGTTTCCGCCGGCGCACTGGGACGCAACCGCTCTGGGCGATCTCACCCCGGAGGGGTGCCTGGCCCAAACCGCACTCATTGAAGGGCCGAGCGTCACGAATCTACTGGACGAATACAACCAATTGTAAAAGCTTCTCTAAGGACCTAAACTTAAAGGAGCCAGAAAGATGCTGAGATGTGCTTGCAGGGTATCATTCCGATCTGGAATGAAGCAACGGGGAAGAATCTCCGTCTGACTCACGGCGGGGCCGCAGGCCTGCCGGAATAAGAGGCTGCAAGGGTCATTCAGCAATCTGGCTTCAATCTTTAATCTTTGTGAAAGGATGATCGGCCTTGCCAGAAGAGCGTTTAAAGCTGGCTGTCTTCATCGATTTTGACAACATCCAGATTGGCGTCAAGGATACGTTGGGGAAAGAGTTTGACGTCTCACTGGTGCTCGAAGCCCTGAAGGAACGTGGCGAGGTCGTGGCCAAAATAGCCTATGGTGACTGGGCGCGGGCGGGCGAGCACAGCCGCCAGATGACGCAGCATGCTATCCAGATGGTACAACGCAACGTGACTCCACGGGGCGACAAGAACGGTGCGGATATTAACCTGGCGCTCGATGCCCTGGAGATGGCCTTTACCCGCCATCACATCAACGCCTTCGCCATTGTTGGCGGCGACAGCGACTTCATGGCGCTGGTCGAAAAGCTGAAGCAGTTTGACAAGCAGGTTTTCGTCATTGGGGGCCGAGCGTTTACCAGCAATATTCTTCAGAAGAACTGCACGGAATTTATTGCCTATGAGAATCTGCTGAAGAGTGAAGGAGGACGGTCGCGCGGGGCGCGTCGTGGCGAATCGGGCAGCCGATCGGCGCTTGAAACTCGCTCGCTCGCCGAGGCGCTGCCCAATATTCAACGCGCGCTCAAGATTCTGGCCGACCGCGGCGTGGCTCCGCAGCTCGGGCTTTTGAAAAGCACTCTGCTGCAACTGGACTCGACTTTCAGCGAGAAGGACTACGGGGCCTCATCGTTCCTGGAATTCATGCAAAAGGTACAGCGCGCGGGGCTGGCGCACCTACGCCGGACCGAGCGCGGGTTCCTGGTTGAGCCGGGCGAAGCCATTGCCGAAGAAAAACCCGTCTCGCTTTCCACTGAGGCGGCCGCGGACGTTGAGGCGGTGGAAGAGAAATCCGCCGAGAGCGCTTCAGCGGACGAAGAACGCCCGGTGTCGGGCGCTCCGGATCCGGCCGCGCTGGAAATCCTGAAGCGAGCCCTTGCCGTGGCTTTTGAGAAGTCTCCTGGACGCCCGCTTTACCTGCGGCAGATCCGCCAGCCCCTGCGCGCTCTGGAGCCTAATTTTGACGAGAGACGTTATGGTTATCGCGGGATGCTGGACTTTCTTCATCAAGCTCAACGCGCAGGACTGCTCAGGCTGATCAGAGACCATCAGGGTGTCTGGCGCATTCACCCTCCCTCGACAGCGCCGACTGAGGTTTCAGCGCCGCTGGCTGCGGAGCCTGTGGACAGGGCAGAGGCTTCGATGGCAACCGACGCCGAGAAATCCACTCCGCCTTCTGAATCTGCCGTCGGCGTTGAATTTCACCCTCCGGAAGCGCCCGATGCCGAGTCACCGCCCATCGCGCCTTCCGAGCCGCATCTCGAAGTGATCTCAAACGCGGCTCTGGAATCGGAGACCGCGCCTCCGACCGAACGCAAAGCCCGCAGGTCGCGGACCGCTAAAGCCGCGAATCGCGGGAATAAGCGTAGAACAACTTCACGTCGCAAGACGGCCAAATCAGAGGAGCCATCTAGGATCTGAAATTTGGCTTTGATGATAATCCCCAGAATCGTGTTGCGGTAAAGGATTTAAGCTCGTTCCGAACGGGATCTTGCGCGATAGTCTGATCTCCAAAGATGCCACACACCCGATCTCAGGAACTCTTTAAAAAAGCTCAACAGTTGATCCCGGGCGGCGTCAATTCGCCGGTGCGGGCATTTCGCGCCGTAGGCGGCGAGCCAATCTTTATCGCGCGCGGCGGAGGTTCTCATATCTGGAGCGAGGATGGCGACGATTACCTCGATTACGTCATGTCCTGGGGGCCGCTCATCCTTGGCCATGCTCACCCTGAAGTTGTGGAATCGTTGTCTGAAGTATTAAGGGCCGGCACGAGTTTCGGCGCGGCCACTGCCGCCGAAGTCGAGCTTGCAGAAAGAATCCGTGAAGCTTTTCCCTCCATCGAGCGCGTCCGGCTGGTGAATTCGGGCACGGAAGCCACGCTTTCGGCCTTGCGGTTGGCGCGCGCAGCTACCGGCCGCGACAAAATTCTGAAGTTTGAAGGCTGCTACCACGGTCATGCTGACAGCCTTCTTGTCAAAGCCGGTTCTGGCGTGGCGACGTTCGGGTTGCCCGACAGTCCCGGCGTTCCGCGCGCACTGGCGGAGCTCACAATCACCGCTCCTTATAATGACAGCGCCTATCTGGAAGAAGTTTTTCGGAAGCACGGCGATCAGCTCGCTGCCGCGATCGTTGAACCCATAGCCGGTAACATGGGTTGTGTGCCGCCGCTGCCGGGCTTTTTGAAAAGCCTGCGGAGTCTGACCACGAAATATGGGGCAGTCCTGATTTTTGATGAAGTCATGACCGGCTTTCGTGTAGCCTACGGTGGCGCGCAACAACTTTATGGCATTGTTCCTGACCTGACCACGCTCGGCAAAATTATTGGGGGTGGGTTGCCGGTAGGCGCTTATGGCGGGAAGGCTGAATTGATGGACCTGGTCGCCCCGGCAGGGCCTGTCTACCAGGCAGGGACGCTCTCCGGAAATCCGCTGGCGGTGGCTGCGGGGTTGAAGACACTCGAAGTGATCTGCCGTCCGGGCTTCTACGAGCGGCTGGAAGTCTTGTCTGCCCGGCTGGCCGAGGGGCTTGCAGGGGAAGCAAAGAGGGTTGGCGTCCCGCTGGTGGTAAACCGCGTGGGATCCATGCTGACAGTCTTCTTCACGTCTTCTCCTGTCATTGACTATTCCACAGCCAAAAGGTCTGATGCGCAAGCCTTTGCTCGCTTCTTTCGCGCTTTACTGGAACGCGGCGTCTATTTCCCACCTTCGCAATTCGAGGCGCTCTTTGTTTCATCAGCGCATAGCGAACAGGATATTGAGACTACCGTGGAGAGAGCAGGCGCAGCGCTTGAAGTCGCTGGAGCAGCGTTCCCTCAGGATTAAACAGTGAGGTTTAACTCCCTCACCCCCGAAGTATCTTCCCCAAAGGGGGTAGGGGCTGGAATTTCGCGCCGCGGCGTTGAACGAGACTGAAAGTGATTAAAAAGACTAAAGAGGGTTACAAAGTAGTTTCCAAAAAGGGTAAAAACCTTGGAGGGCCCTACAAAAGCAAGGCTGTGGCAAAAAAGCGATTACAACAAGTCGAATTTTTTAAGCTTCACAAGAAGAGTTAAAGTTCGCTAGGCTCGGGCAGGCGGAATGCCAGATTCAAGCCCCAAATTCGGGAGGGAATTCCTTTCATGAATTCATCGCGGCGGAAGTTCCTGCAATTTGCCTTGAGCGCACCCCTCGCGGCGCAACTAGGCGAGTCAAAACTCGGCGCGTGGGCGCAACCCTTGTTTGTGCTCGAAGCCGGGCAAGACCAAAGCCAGTTCCAGAATCCGCAGATCATCCGCTATGATGCGCAATGCTTCACCTTGAACGGCCAGGATACGTTCATCCACAGCGGCGCGTTTCACTACTGCCGATGCCCGCGCGAGCTTTGGCGCGACCGCCTCCTGAAATTCAAGCGGGCAGGCTTTAACGCCATAGAGACCTATGTATTCTGGAACTACCATGAGCCTGTCGAGGGCAAGATTGATCTCACCGAATTTGAAGAGTTTGTCAAGTTGGTCCACCAGATGGGCTTCTGGATGATCGTGCGGCCAGGACCTTACGTCTGCGCTGAATGGGATGCGGGTGGCTTTCCGCATTGGGTCATCGCCCGACAATTCCCGCTACGCAGCGCTTCCCCTGAAAGCATCCAGACTTCCGAGCACTGGTACAACGCCGTCCTGCCAGTGATTCAGCGTCACCAGATCACCAATTCCGGCCCGATCATCATGATCCAGATCGAAAACGAATATGATTACTGGAAATTGCCGGATGCGGAAAAGCGCAAATACATTACGGCGCTGGCCAACATGGTGTGGAATGCCGGCATCGATATCCCGATCATCACCAACTGGTGCGAGCAGACACGCGAAAATTCAGACCCGGTCATGGCGCGGATTATGGATACGGCGGACTTTTATCCACGCTGGAATATTGTGAAAGAAGTTGTGCCGCAGCTTGAGAAACTCCGAAAACAAGAGCCGAACTCGCCGCTGGGGATTACCGAACTGCAAGGTGGCTGGTTCAGTGAGTTTGGCGGCAAGCTCTCAGTGGATCAGCCGGGTGTCGGCCCTGAACAGCTTAGCACTCTGACCAAAACTGTGATCGAGCAAGGCGTAACTTATTACAGCTACTACATGGGTTTTGGCGGGACGAACTTTGACTGGGCCGCCAAGAATTTGACGACCACCTACGATTACGCCGCACCCATCCGCGAGCCCGGCGGCTTGTGGGAGAAATATTATGAGGCGCGCAACATCTGCGCCTTCCTGAATCAATTCGGCTCGGTTCTCAACCGCGCTCAGGTTCTCGCCGGATCACAGTCCACCCATCCCGCGATCAGCGTCACCGAACGGGCTGCCGGCAAGAGCGGCGTGCTCTTTGTCCGCGAAAATCAGAATCAGAACCAGCAATTTCGGTTGAGTTTCCCGGACCCGGCCAGCCCCACTTATCGTATCATCTCCGTACCGCGCGAAGGCCAGCTTGAAATGGGAGCGCGTGAAATGAAAATGCTTCCCGTCCAGGTCCGGCTTCCAGGCAGTCAACTGCGATATTCCACGGCGGAAGTGCTGGGTTTCGGAGAGGTTCAGAATCGAGCTTTTCTGATCGTTGATGACGTTCCAGGGCGCCTGGTAGAGATCGCGTTTGCCACTGAAGAGGAACCCAAAGTTGAAGGGGACACGGCTTATCAATATTGGGACTCGGAATATGAATCGGTGGTGATTGGACTCAAACTGGACAAACCCGAAAAGATGTTGCTGGTGAACGGCCTGCAAGTGGTGGCGCTTCCGCGGGAGCGGGCGGTGAAAAGTTGGATTGTGGACTATCCCTCCAGCATCGTGCCGGAATCGGAAAGCAAGAAACCCATCCAGGTAGCCTACCTCACGGACGCTGCCCTGATGGAAGAGAGCGGCTCTGAGCATCACCGCACGTGGGTCGATCTGCGTTTCTCTCCGGGTGAGCATGAGGTGACCGCTCTGCTTCCGGCTGAACCTTCCAAATGCCTGGTGGATGGAAACGCAACCCAGGTGACATACGACGACCACTGGCGCTCCGCCCACCTGCGCGTTACGACCCCGGCCCTGCCTGTTCAGCCCATTAACGTTTCGGAAGTCGAGACGTGGGTGGAAAAATTCGATCTTCATTCCGGCAACTGGCTCACCAGCCCCGCCCAGCCCCTTGAAAAGCTAGGAGAGATTCCCTATGGTTATGTGAAGTATTGGGCACAGTTTGCAGGTTCTGGAAATGCAAAGTTATTCATCTCAACCTTCGACGACGATCGCAAACAGGTTTTCATCAATGGCAAGCAGGTCAAGGAAGCTGCGAATCATCATTCAGAAGTGGAATTCTCGCTGGCGCCTTACGCCCAATCGGGAACAAATACGATGGAGATTGCTTATGAACTCTTTGGGAGCTATAACTTTGGCGAACGCATCGCGCGCCTGAAAGGAATTCAGTCCGCAGGTGTTGGGTCGGATGGCGCCCATACTTCTCCCATTTCGGAATGGAAAATCCAGCTTATCCCCGCCGCGATGCGCGGTCGCAATCTCGATCCTGATTTTTCGGTTGGTGAATGGCAGCGCGCTTCGCTGGGCGGCGGCGCAAGTGCCGATTGGTTGCCGGCGTTCTGCTGGGCGCGGGCGAGCTTCAGCCTGGAAACGCCCCCTGAAATTTGGGCTGTCACATGGAAAGCGGTTATCGATTCAGATCGTGATGCGCTGCTCTATCTGAATGGCCGCTTCGTGGGGCGCTATATGACCATCGGGCCGCAGAAGGAGTTTTACCTGCCTGAGTCCTGGCTGCAGTTCGGCAGCGGAAGCAAGAATATCCTGACTGTCATGCTGGCTTACACAAATGACCCGCAGCATCTTCATTCACTTCGCATCTCTCCCTTTGATGAATTCGTTACGCGCCGCACACGCCTGGAAATCCGCTGGAGGTAATGCCACTTCGTGCGAAAACCTCTCGCTGTTATTCGGATGAGTTATGAGCCTCGGTTTTTTGCGATCTGCTTTTGTTGCACCTCACGGTCGGAGTGAAAGCATTCATGAAGAAATCCATTGGTGATAACGAAATTCCGAAGGGCTGGGGTTTTGAGCGCGGCCTTGACTTGATCAGGAAATCAGGCTTCGATGGCGTGGAGCTCTGGCTGGGTGACGTCCCCTGGTTTCAGATGGAAACATCGGATTCGGAAGTCCTGGCATTGCGCCGAAAGGTTGAGAACGCCGGGCTGACGGTTTCCAACGTCTCAACCGGCCTGCACTGGAAGTATCCGCTCTCTTCTCATGATGCAAAGACACGCGAGTATGCGATTCGCATAGTCGAGCGGCAGATTGAGACGGCCCATCTTCTGGGAACCGATGCCATTCTGGTGGTCACCGGCTTGGTCACCGAGAGCGTTCCCTACCAGGACGTCTATCATCATTCGGTCGAGGCCATGAAGCAGCTTGCGCCCCAGGCTGCTCAGGCGGGAGTGAGAATTGGTTGTGAAAATTGCAATGCCGAGCAGAAATTTCTGTTGAGTCCGGGAGAGTTCCGGAGGTTCCTGAAAGATGTTGACGAACCTGCGGTGGGAATCCATCTTGATCTCGGTAATATCCATGAAACCGGCTTTGCCGAGCAGTGGATTGAAATTCTCGGCCCTTACATCACTCGCATTCACGTGAAGGACGTGATGAAGAAACGCGGCCGCTGTTGCGACAGCGTGTATACGAATATTTTTCTGGGCGATAACAACTGGGCCTTGATCCGTGCTGCCTTGCACAAGGTGGGGTATGACGGCTGGCTCGTCGCCGAGATGGAGCGCACTTACCGCTTCGCTCCAGACCAGCAGTTCTACGACACTTCCGCCGCCCTCGACCGATTGATCAGCGGCAGGCTGTAGCTGTATCCCACTTGCGCGAGTTACGTGCCTGGATTGCTGTCGAAGCTGGCTGCGACATGGAAAGGATGAGTTTGCGATCATGCTCAAAGCCATGAAACGAAGAGGCGGAAGGAAACGAACGATTTTCGCGCATCATTCACTGGGGATCGTATCCGTCGGCATTCTCGTTCTCTGGAGCATTCTCTATTCGGTCTCTGACCCCAAAACACATTGGGGATCCTTCTGCGGTAACGCAATTGCGGACTGGTCGGGTGTGGTGGTTATGGTGATTGCGACCAAATACCTGTACGAACGAGGTTCTGCCGAGAGCCGAAATCCACCGCCAACGTTTTCAGGCTCGCTGAGGGCAAAGATTATCGATCATTCGCTGACGCTGTTTCTGCTGGCAACTGGCCTCTGCTGGGTCATGATCTTCCTGCACGATAATCCGGAGTCAAAATGGGGCCAGGTAGTGGGCAACGTTGTTTCCGAGTGGACTCAGATCTTCGCCCTGGTGATTATGACCAAGCGGTTGGTTGAATCCCGCTCAAAGGAAAGCAAGAGATAACCAGCGAGCCTTCGTCCCGCCGCGAAGGCTCCTCAGGCAAGCGGTAGCTTTCCACGGGATCCCACACACACACCGGTGATCTTCCACTAAAGGCAGTGGCACTTCACCTTGCAGTTCTTTCACGCTGCCCCGCTAGAAGTTCGATCGACATCACCTTCGGTCCTGCCGCTGAGGGACTGCCTGAGAGTCATTGCCCGCTATCAAGCCTTGCTGTTGCCCATGACGCCGGAGTTGTGGGCCGTCGGTTTCCAACCCAAAGTTGAAGATTCGACTCGCCGTCTACATTCTTGAAAACCACCAGTTTAATGCAAAGCGGTGACATGAAGATGCAAGGCGTCTTTGGTCAATCTGGAAGGAGCAGATCGAGCCTCTGACGGTTGACTGGCATTTCGTCAACCTTCGCCAGGTGACGAACACTTGGCTTGCATTCGATGAAACGTTTGAGCTAATATCTGCCGCTGCCCATTTTCACTCGGAGGTTTTGCTTATGAGCTCCTCGATGTCGCGTCGCCAGTTTGCCGCAAGCAGCGCGGCTCTTTCGCTTGCATCTCTCATTCCTTCGGGCGTTTTCGGCGAAGCTTCAAACTCCCGCCGGGTTGTAATTCGCGCGAATTCGGAAATCGGGCTTGTCCGGCCTGAATTTCACGGCCAGTTTTCTGAACACTTAGGCTCGTGCGTTTACGGAGGAATCTGGGTGGGGAAGAATTCATCCATTCCCAACATCAATGGTTATCGTAAGGAGGTTGTGGACTATTTGCGTGAGCTCGGAGTGCCCGTGTTGCGCTGGCCCGGCGGTTGTTTCGCCGATGATTATCACTGGCGGGACGGCATCGGTCCAGCCGCCCACCGCCCTAAGCGTGTGAATATTCATTGGGGAGGGTACGTTGAAGATAACAGCTTCGGAACTCACGAATTCATCGGCTTCTGCCGCCTGATCGGGGCCGAGCCCTATTTGGCCGGAAACGTCGGCAGCGGGTCACCGGCCGAAATGAGGCAATGGATCGAATATTGCAACTATCCGTCCGGAAGCAGCCTCGCCGAAGAGCGCGCGGCGAACGGGTCCCCCGAGCCCTTCCGAGTGCGCTACTGGGGTGTGGGGAATGAAAGTTGGGGTTGCGGCGGCGCGATGGACCCGGAAGAGTATGCCGACCTGTTCCGTCGCTTCGGAGTTTATTTGAGGGCCTGCCACTTTGGCGGCACGCGTCCATTTCTGGTGGCAAGCGGACCGAACCGCAATGATGCACGCTGGTCAAGGGGTGTGATGGACGGCATGAGACCCCACATGCGGCCCGACGGTTTCTCGATACACTATTATGAAAACGGTGCCAGTACGCCCACAGAGTTTACGCCCGAAACCCTGAACGCCCAGCTTTCCCGGTTCGCCGATATGGAGCAGGCTATTGTTCAACAACGTGCCCTATTGAATGGTTACGATCACGGCGACTCCATTGGCCTGATCGTCGATGAATGGGGTGTGTGGGATCGGATGATCCCCGAGCAGGAAAAGAACTATGGCCGCCTCTGGCAGCAAAGCACCATGCGAAGCGCAGTGGGAGCGGCCCTGGGTCTGAATATCTTCAATCGCCAGGCCGATAAACTCTTCATGTGCAACATTGCACAGATGGTCAATGTGCTGCAATCGCTTCTGCTCACCGATGGCCCTGAAGGCCGTCATTGCATCCGCACGACCACTTATTACGCCTTTATGCTCTTCAAGCCTCACCGTTCAAAGACTGCAGTTCGAGTGGAAACCGAGGACTCTTCTCCCCTCGGTCTTTCAGCTTCCGCCTCCAAGGATGACCGCGAGATGATCATCAGCCTGGTGAATCCGCGCTATGATCTCGACATGAATGTGAATTGCCGCATCGAGGACGCCCGGCTGAGACAGGCGACGGCCCAGATCCTTCACGATGCGGACTATAACGCCTGCAACACGTTCGATCATCCCGATCGGATCACGTTAAAGGATCACCCAGTCCATGTCACGACGGCAGAGCTGCAACTGGACCTTCCACGTCTCTCGGTGGTCACCATCCGAGCAGCGCGTGGCTGATCGGAAGCCAGCGCCCCACACAGTCTCCGCTGCGTCCACGGTCTGTGCCAGGCTGCGACGATCGCCGTCACGAAGCAGAAATCGAAGTCTTTCACAAGGGCTTTGATCCCAATTCAGCAAAGATTCCGAGATTCTTCAATTGTCCTCCACACGTGCAAGCAGCTATACCCCTTGCGCTTGATTCCGGTTGTTTTAGTGGTAGGCTTGTGCCAAGCCTGACACTCAAAGCTATTTCAGGCCGAAAGGATAAAAGCCACCTGAAACGCCGCAATAAAAGGAGGGAATTATGCGCTCTTCAAATCTCTTCAAACTCTTGCTTGTGAGCGGGCTGGCGGTAGCGTTCTGGACATCGTGCCAGAAGCCATATCACTCCAGATCTGAACGCTATATTTTTGTTGCTAACCACATTACTCTTCCCTACTGGCAGGATGCCAAGGCGGGCTTCCTGGGAGCCGCCCACGAGATGGGCGTCAAAGCCGAATTTACCGGGCCCTCCGATTACAACCCTGAACAGGAGCTGACGGTCTTCAAGAATGCAGCGGCTAGCCATCCCTCAGGCATCCTCGTCTCTCCGGCGCAGCCGGGCCTGTTCACGCGGGCGATCAACGAGGCGATTCAGAATGGCATTCCTGTGATCTGCGTCGACTCGGATTCGCCGCAGTCGAAGCGCATATTGTTCATCGGCACAGACAATTACAATGCCGGCATCACCAGCGGCAAGCTGATCGCCCGGCTTCTCCACGGTCAGGGTCGCATCGTTCTGTTGACAATTCCCGGCCAATTCAATCTGGAAGAGCGGCTGCGCGGGGTGGAAGACGCGCTTAAAGCATATCCTTATATAAGCTTTTATGAGGTTTACAATGACAAAGGCGACCCGCAGGTTGCAAACAGCGAGGTTTCTGAAGTCCTGCAAAAAAACGTGGATATCAAAGGAATTTTGTGCCTCGAAGCCTCCGGCGGTCCGGGCGCTGCGCAAGCCGTGGACCACTTCGGAGACGACGGGAAAATCACGATCGTGGCAATGGATGCCAATCCGGAGACGCTGGATTGGATTTCAAAGGGAGTGATCGCGGCGACCGTCGCTCAAAAGCCCTATACCATGGCCTTCTACGGCCTGAGATTTCTGGACGACCTGCATCACAACAGCGTGCACGAGTTTAAAAGCTGGCAGGATGCGCCGGCCTCGCCTATCCCTGCCCGGGTGGATACCGGCACGGCGGTGATCAATTCCGAAAATGTCGATGATTTCAAGGCTGCGCTCGCGCTTGGCCGATAATCCTGCTTTGAGGGCTCGAATGGCGCGAACCTGGCGCGTGGTGTGCCACGCGGAAACCGAATCGGAGACACTGCAAGCTCCGCCGTTTCTCGCTCGTCCTGCTTTCATCGAGTTTATAATCTCAGATTTAAATGAGGAGGAAAATTCATGCGACGGCGTATTGTGGTGATGACCCTCATTCTAGCCCTGGCCGGAACGGTCTTTCTACCTTCCTGTGAGAAGTCCTATCACCAGGTGGGTGAACGCTACGTATTGGTGGCAGCGAATATCAAACTGCCTTATTGGCGGGAAGCGATTGCCGGATTCATGGACGCTGCTGGAGTACTGGGAGTGAAGGCGGAAGTCATGGGTCCAGACGCGTACAACCCCCAGGAAGAAGTGCAGGATTTTGAAAAAGCTGCTTCCGGCCATCCCGCCGGAATTCTGGTCTCGCCCGCTCAACCACAGATCTTCACTTCCGCCATCAATGCCGCCATCCAACAGGGCATTCCCGTCATCACGATGGATTCTGACGCCCCCGACTCCCGGCGTATTCTTTTCATTGGCACGGATAATTTGCAGGCGGGGCTTGAAAGCGGAAGGCACATGGCGGAGGTTCTTCACGGCCAGGGGAATGTAGTGATCATCGCCATTCCCGGGCAGTTCAATCAGGAGCAGCGGCTCCGCGGCGCAAAACAGGCGCTGAGCGGATACGCCAAGATCAAAGTGATCGACACCTTGAATGACCAGGGCAAACCGGAGATCGCAAACGACGAAGTCTCAAGACTGTTGGCTCAAAAAAAACTCGTTGACGGCATCTTGTGCCTCGAAGCTTCGGGCGGTCCTGGGGCAGCGGAAGTTATGCATCGTCTGGACATGGCGGGAAAAATCCAGATCGTCGCTTTCGACAAGAACCCCGAAACGCTGGACTGGATTTCAGAAGGAGTGATCGCGGGCACAGTGGCCCAGAAGCCTTACACGATGAGTTACTACGGCCTGACATTTCTGGATGACCTTCATCATAACGCCGTGCACGAATTCAAGAATTGGAGAACCGCTCCCGCCTCGCCGCTGCCGTCCTTCGTGGATACCGGCACGGCGTGGGTAGACAAGAGCAACGTTGGGGCATTTAAAAGCGCGCTTGCAAGCTACGAACGACCATTCGGCCCGCAGTAGGGAAATGGCCTGACTTTCGCCGCGAGCGCCGTTCTTCATTGACATTCTTTCGCCCCTATTGTAGATTCTTGCCTTTCCGACTTGAATTCCTGGAATCAGGTTAGAATTGAATGGGCTGGCAAATCCCCGGGGGCCATGACCGCTGAATCCGAAGTCATCGAATTAACGCTTGCAAGCACGCTGAAAAGCGTGGAAATGGCGGAGGAACTCACCACGGAGGTTTGCTCAAAGGCCGGATTTGATGAAGAGGAACAGCATCGGATCGGGATGGCCGTTCACGAATCCATGATCAACGCCGTGCATCACGGCAACAAGAACGACGCCAGCAAGCAAGTGCGGCTGCGTTTTCAGATCTATCCTGACCGGTTGGAAATTCACATCCGTGATCAGGGAACAGGCTTTGATCTGAACCGTATCCCGAACCCTCTGGAGGCGGAAAACCTGTTGAAGGTATCGGGCCGCGGTATTTTTTTGATCCGCTCTTTTGTGGATGAATTTCGCGTGGAAAACCTCGAAGGGCGGGGGACAGAAGTAACCCTGGTAAAACACAAGAATTCCAGAAGGAAACTTGCTTAAGGAGGAAGCATCGTGAGCATGAAGGCGAAAACGCGCCGCGTGGACTCCGTCACCGTCGTGGATATCAGCGGAAGGATCACTCTGGGAGAGGATTTAACCGAGTTGCGCCAATTGATCCGCAACCTCTTGGCCCAAGGACAAAAAAACATTCTGTTGAACCTGGCAGATGTCACCTACATCGACAGTTCCGGGATCGGCGAACTCGTGAGCGGCTTCACAGCAGCCTCAAATCAGGGAGGCCAATTGAAGCTTCTGAACCTCACCAAGAAGGTGCACGACCTGTTGCAAATTACGAAGCTTCTCACCGTCTTCGAAGTCTACGATGACGAGGCAACAGCCATTGCCAGTTTTCAGAAGGCCACCCGGGTTTAGGCACCGGTCGTGCCAGGCGGGATCGAGCGCAAGGGCAGGTCAGCTTTTAGACTGAATCCTGATGGGTATGAATGGATACGTTCTGACCGGTGGCCTCAAGGGCTTTCGCGCGAGCCCGTAGACGCATCTCCGAGAGGATCATGGGGATTAAGCGATGGCGGCGAATCTCGTCGCTCGACCGAAGCGAGCGCGACTCTCCTAAATATCCCAGCTCCCAGTAGGCTTGCTCGGCCTCCCGCGCGCCCATGTATCGCTTGGCCAGATGATAATGCGCTGCCGAAGGTTGATTGACGTCTGCTTTACCCTCCAAGGGATGATCTGCCGTCGCAACACCAATCAGGCAGCAGCATGATTGATAAGTGAGCTTGCCGCCTCTAGCATGGGCAAGCAGCCAGGCCAACCGTTCATCCGTATAAGCAGTTCGCAAATATTGGCGAATTGCGCGCTTGCGCTCCCTCAGTTTCAAATCCATTGCTTCCCCCTCCTGTTCACTCTTCGAAGTTAACCCGATTCTGAATTCATCTCCTTCTTATAGCAATCTTCAAACCAAAGTTCGATTTCATACGTGTCGATTGGATCCCCCGAACGAAAATGCCGTAATACACTCATTCAGAAGTGGTTAAATCTGATACGCGAAAAGGGAAATTTGCTCTATGAATTTACGCATTGAATGATATCAGATAAGTATAGGTGAAAATTTATTCCGTGATTGGATAAAATGATGACCTTTCAACAAAGCGGCTGATTAATCGCATGCGTGCGTTGACACTGCGTGGCGCGCGATGCTACAAAAGAATTGCTACCAACAAAACACCTCGCGCGGTGAGCGTAGCTCAGCTTGGTAGAGCGCCAGACTGTGGATCTGGACGTCGCGGGTTCGAATCCCGTCGCTCACCCCACTTTTCATTGTGTTTACACGCGAAGATGCGAAGATTGCCCGCCTCAACCTCTTGTCCTTAGGTGAGCCGATAACCGGTTTGCTCGCGCCGCTTAAAGGTCATTCAGATCAACTGAAGAAGCCCGGACAACTCTAAGGCTGAGGGTGGGTGCCGCTGCTGGATTGTTCGCTGGCCTGGAATACACGCCATTCGAAGATCAGAGCATACTGCATATATTTCTGCAAATAGTCCCAGCCATGGTTTCCAGGACGGAGGACAAAGGTATGAGGAAAATCATGCTGGCTCAGGATTTTATCAAGAAGTTCTGCACCGTTTTCAAAACCATAACGGTCCTCGGTCCCACAATCGAAATATATTTTGAGGTTCCGAAAGCGCTCAGGATGTTCCGCCATTGTAAGGGGATTATTGGTGTCCCAATAGGCTTCATTGAGGGGATTGCCGAAAGAGCGTTCGAGAATCCGGGCGTAAAAGCCCCAGCGGCCCTCGGTAGGAATCGGGTGAGGGAACTTCGGCAACAGGGCTGCTCCCTGTGCGCTGACGGACCCGAAAACGTTCGGATACTTCATAGCCAGGTGCAATGCGCCGTAGCCTCCCATTGAAGTACCGCTGATGCCGCGCATCTGCGGCGTCGGGACGGTTCGATAAGTATGGTCGATGAAAGGCACAAGCTCCTGAATGAAAAAATCCTCGTAGCGCTCATGGCCATCGTAGGAATTAACGTAAAAGGTGTTATCCGCGTCCGGTAGCACCAGCAGAAAAGGTCCGATCTTTCCCGCTTCCAACAACCTGTCCAGAATTTCCTTGCCCCCATGCTCGTCCCAGGCATGATAATTTTCAAACAGCCCGTGCAGAAAGTAGAGCGTGGGATAGCGCTTGGCGGACGAGTGGTAATCGGCGGGCAGGTCAATGCAATAATCCACCGGGCGACCTAAAATTTTACTGGGAACTGACGCACACTCCAGCTGAGTCGGGGGGCTCTGCTCTGGAACGGCCAGAATTCCTGAGACGCTCCCCGAGAGGAGAATCGTGCTGAGAAATAGGAGGATGAACCTCATAGGCTGCTGAAAAAGTTCCTGTGCCGCTTCATTCCGAGCGCAGTGAGGAATCTTACTTTGAAAGTAAGCGGCTTGCAAGACTGCCTGCTGCGTTAGGTCTCTTGGAATGACAGGTCGGCTGAGTTTTCCAGTAACGTGCTAAACTCCGTGCTGAGGCAAAAAGAAAATGGCAAGGATGCTCATCTAAGGGACTTCTCACCGGTGAGAGAGTTGTCTAACACCAGGAATGCTGGCTGCCTATTAATGCTGGTGGTTTATGGGTTATGAGCATGAGACCCCTCCACGTAGATGTACGTTTTGCCGTTCTTCGAGCCGGCTCCAACCGCGCCGCCTGCGGCCTGCGGGCCCGCGGTCCCGGAGCCGGCCTCGCCGTAGGCTTCTCCATGAATATTCTTCAAAATGGACTTCTTGGAATCTTTTGACGGAAGCCCTTTGACGCTCAGTGAAGAAGCCGTGTCGGAAATCTGAAATTCCTGCACGGCTGAGTCTTTGATCACCCCCGATGAGTTCTCCTTGGCTGTCTTTCTCATTGAATCCTGTCGGTTGGGATGCAATGTTCTCGCCAAGGCTTCAGGACTGTCTGGGGCGCTATCGAGGAGCTTTAATTTTTGAACGGATTGTGAGGTGGGGTGGTCTGAAGCGGAGGTTTGGCTTTTTTGCGCAGAATTTTGTGCGGGCAAGCTTGCAGAGAAAATTCCCAAGACGAGTAAAATCGCAACCTGAGTTATTCCCCTCGATCCCATACCGACGATCTCCCTTTCCCCGCATGGTCCATTCAACAGAGATTTTGCTTTCCGCATCTTTTTCGTCACCATTCTGAACCGACGGCAGGCGCAGGTCAAGAACCGTCGGATCGGTCTTTCAGCATACACAAAATACGGATGCTGGCACACCACCATGAGGGTGTCTTTCAGCAATCATCATGACCGGAAAATCTCCTGTCGCGCAATCTCGCAAATGGTCACCACCGCGGGATTTTTAATTTTTTTCTCAATGGAAATGGCATAAAAACGTGCCCGAACCTCTTCCACCGTTCCGATTCGCCGAAAGCCATATTCCCGTCGCATCTCGCCGTCTAAAATGCTGGGTGCTGCCAGGATGCCTCGGTCGACGGCGGCAAACATTCGCAGCAGTGAAAAATCGTCAAACTCTCCCACGATGGAGGGTCTGATGCCTTGCGATTCAAACCATTGATCGAGGCCAGAGCGAAGCGATGCACTTTCAGTGGGCACCAGGAAAGGAGCGCCATCCAAAGACATGGGGAAATTCTTGTGATACACTTTTGCCAGTTTCGGTTTGGCATAAAAGCTAACCGCACAATCCCCGAGGGGATGGTTGAACGCGCGGACACTCGTTCCCGGTCCCATCGGACTGTCAGAGAGGACTAAATCCAATTGCTGCACTGCCAGCAGAGCCAGCATCCGGTCAGGAGGATCTTCGCGGCAGACGACTCGAACTGGAGTGGGCAAATGAAAAGCCGGCTCGATCAGGCGGTAGACGATCATCTTGGGCAGCACATCTGCCACCCCCACCTGTAAGCGCAGCGGACGGCCTGTGGGTCGCCCTTTCAGGGTATCGGTCAACTCTCGGCCTAGTGAGAAAATCTCCTCAGCATAGCGATAAACGAGCTGTCCCGCATCCGTCAGCACCAGCCGCCGACCGGAACGCGAAAAGAGCTTCTCTCCCAGATTCTCTTCCAGCCGCCGGATTTGGGCGCTGATGGTGGGCGGTGCCAGAAGCAACTCCCCCGAGGCTTTCGCAATGCTTCCCAGGCGCGCTACGGTCCAGAAATAAAGCAGATGGTGGTAATTTAGCCATTCCATAGGCCTATCTTAACCTAGAAAAAATAAATCTGTAACGTTTAAACTTTCTACTTTTCTAATGAGGGCCTTCCCCGGTATTTATGAAATGACGCGGAGAGATTGTTGCTCTCATCCAAACAGGCAGGTGGACTATGCAACGAAGAATGTTGTCCCAACAAATGAACGAAGAGTTTGCTCTGGTTCCCCGCAGCAGAATCCTGCTGATCGATGAGGATCTTGAGGACCTGGAGTATCACGCCCGGGTTCTGGAGGGTCAGGGTCACGACGTCTTTGCTACAGGTTCATATGGCCGAGGGGCAGAGCTTGCGGAAAGCGGAGATTATGATTTTGTGATGGTGGGCCAGGGGAGCCCGGCTTTTGAAGGTAAAATCGTCCTTGAGCGGATCAAGGATATTCGGCAACAAAGCCGTTTGCTTTCTCCCACTCCATGGGATACCCCGGTGCTTGTCCTGGCGCATACTCTGGATATGGGCTGCTACCTCGAAGCGATGCAGTTAGGGGCGGCGGATTATGTGGAAAAGCCCGTGCGGCCCACGGAGATGAGGCGGATTCTAAAGGCCCATCTTCAACCACGCCCGGTGCGGTAAGCGTCCGTGTCAGGGAGCAGAAGGTAGCCCCTCACAGAACCGAGCGTCAGTGTCGGGGTGCGCCGTCTTAAGCTCCTGCCAGCCTTGTCAGCACTTTCCATTGGGTTTCCGAGACCGGCATTACCGAAAGCCGTGGCAGTCGCACCAAATCAAAATCACGCAATGAGGCCTGTTGCTTGATTTCCTCCAAGGTTACCGGATGCGGCAAAGCCTCATGCGCCCTGACGTCCACCACTACCCGTCGGGGGTCCTTCTGCTTCGGGTCGGGATAAGGATCGCTCGTGACCTCGGCAATGCCAACAATTGCCTTCTCATCACCCGTATGATAGATCAGCGCCAAGTCGCCGCGCCGGACAGTCCGCAGGTGTTTTAAGGCCAGGTTGTTGGAGACCCCATCCCACACCGTGCGTCCTTCCCGTTGAAGATCGGAAAAAGAATAGTGGTCAGGATCACTCTTGAAAAGCCACTTCGCCGCCATCTGTCCTCTTGGTATTCGTGAGAATTCCCTCGAAGCCCTCTGCCCGATCGAAATTGCAGTGATTCGCCTTCCCTGAGCAGGCGATCATGATGAAATTTTCAGATCGTCAGGCATTTGGGCGCGCCTCGAGGACATTCGGAGCGTTGCGGATGAAGCCCTTCGGGGCGCTCACATAACCTGAGATCGAATTCTTCCCCAGCTTATTAACCACCAGTTCCAGCGCGCTTGGCGCTCCCTGCATATAGAAATAAACCGGCTCATCAATCGCCTCATTGCGGCGCTGGGAAACTTTATCATCGAAATAGAGATTAACCGTAAACAGATTGTGTTTGGTGTTGGTCTTCAAAAGCTGCACTTGTAAGGAGCCAATTTTCTGCCTGGCTCCTTTACTTGCCAGATGGAATTCAAAATAGTCACGGTCAGTCCTGTGAGCCAGTTCCACCAGTTCGGCATGAGTGCGCGCAATAGCACCGGAAAGCTCACCCTTGGCGCCCGTCAGGGCCTCTTTGGTGGCTTCGAGGTCCTTCTGAGTCCCTGCCAAGCTGCCGGAGAGGCTGCCAAACTTGGCGTTGGCTTCCGACTGAAGTTGATTCACCTGCTGGGCGCTGGCTTTTTGAGCGATCGCAGCATTCAACTGCTGCACTGATTCCTGCTGTTGCTTTTCAATGCTGGCTGCCAACTGTCGTGCTCGGGCGAGCTCTTTTTGGGTCAACCCCAGACGCTCGGCGGTCACTTGGAACCGGGCGCTCAATTGGGCGTAGCGATCATCCGTCGAATCTGCTCGGCGGGTAAGAAGGTTGATTTGATCGGATTGGGTCGCGATGGTCTTTGCGAGTTGGTGACGGGCCATGAGGACGAGATAGAGATTTACGCCTGAAAGGATCAGCAGGATGATGACGAGCCATCGCAGCCCGCCGCCGCGCGAGGAGGGAGAAGATCCCGGAGGTGTTTGGACATAAATATATTGCGGTGATCCGCCCGTGGGTGGGGAGGCATTCTCCGGTTGCGCCGCCCGGTAGCTTGCGCTCTGGCTGGTCGCCGAAGAGGGCGCCCTTTCAGGTTCTGGCATGCGTGGCGCCTGCGGGCCAAAACTTACTCCAGGCAACGCATAGCCGGACGATCCCTGGCTTGTTTGTGATGGAGGAGTCGTCGCCTCCGCGGTCTTGGGTGCGGGGCGTCCAGGTTGGCGGCCGGTGTCAATAGGCTCGTCGTCCAGGCCAAACATGGCCTTGGCGGGATTATAGGGTTTCTTGGGATCAGCCATACGGTCCTCACTTGATCCGGGACTGAGAAAATTGTCGCAAGTCCAGGAAAGTATAACCAATCAGATGCCGGATTTCCGTAAAAAGTTCGATGAAAACTTGCCTACTCCACCACCGAAAACAAGAGCTTATTGCCGGAGCGGTCGATGCGATCGAGACGCACCTTCACCTTGTCACCCAAGTGATACGCCCGTCCCGAATCGCGATGCACCAGGGCGCGCAGCCTCTCGTGGTAAATCCAGCGGGGATCACCGAAGCTCTCAAGGGGGACAAAGCCCTCCACAAACAGGTCCGTTAATTCAATAAAGAATCCGTGCTTGCTGAGGGTGATAATGAGGGCTTCAAATTCCTCTCCCAGCCGCTCCGCCATAAAAGCGATTTTCTTCCAATCCAACAACTCCCTCTCGGCGTCCGCTGCTCGCCGCTCGCAATCCGAGGTCTCAAGGCCCAGAGCGTGAAGTTCTTCCGGCAAAATAAACGTGCCCCCTCGAAGCGCGCTGTTTGTGTTCGAAACCATGTCGTGGCGCCTGAGCGCCTTCAAAGATTCCTCGCGCATTGGGGCTATTCGGACCTTCCCGGGCCTGAACCGCGCGCTGCCACCCTCCATCTGAAGAGCAGCTTTCAGGATACGGTGGACGATGAGGTCAGGGTAGCGGCGGATAGGTGACGTGAAATGAGTATAATGGGGGGCAGCAAGAGCAAAATGCCCTGCGTTTTCCTCTGAGTAGCGCGCTTGCTTCAGCGATCGCAGCATGAGATACGAAAGGATACGCTCTTCCGGCTTCCCGGCAATGCGCTGGGTCAGGCGCTGATAATGGCGGGAAGTGATCTTCAGTTCTTCGCCGCCGGGAAGCTCCTGAAAGCGTGGGTATCGTTCTCGTCCATCACGGCCATGCAAGCGTATGCGGTGCGTAGCCGGAATTTCAATTCCCAGGGAATAACCAAAACGAGCCGCGATCTCCTCAAACTCAATCACCTTTTTCGGGTCGGGCTTTTCGTGAATTCGATAAAGCGAAGGGATGTTGCGGCCTTCCAGATACTCTGCCACGGCCTCATTGGCCGCCAGCATGAATTCTTCAATGATGCGATGCGCCATCGTCCTTTCCGTGCGTGTAACCCCCATCATCTGTCCACGTTCATCGAATTCGATGGCCGGCTCAGGAAGGTCAAAATCAATCGAGCCGCGCGCCTGGCGCTTGCGGGTTAGAATCTTGGCAAGCTCTTCCATTAGCTTGAAATTTTGAATCAAAGCAGGATACTGGCGCGAGACTTCACGGTCCCCGGAGAGAATGCCCTGAACGGCAGTGTAGGTCATGCGCTCGGCGCTGTGAATGATGCCCGGCGTCAAAAAGCATTCGAGAAGATGCCCGGCCTCATCAAACTCCAGCAACACGGACATTACCAGCCGGTCCACTCGCGGGTTAAGGCTGCAAATCCCATTGGAAAGCTCCAGCGGTAACATCGGGACGGCGCGGTCCGGAAAATAAACCGAAGTGCCTCGCAGCCTCGCTTCGCGATCAAGAGCCGTGTGCGGGCGGACGTAATGCGCAACATCAGCAATATGAACCTGGAGAAGATAATGGCCTGAGGGCTGGCGTTCCACATAGACTGCGTCATCAAAATCCTTGGCGCTTTCGCCATCAATCGTAACGATGGGCAACGCGCGAAAGTCACGGCGACCCTCCAATTCAGTTGCAGAAATGAATTGAGGTGCTTCCTCAGCCTCACGGAGGACCTCTGGAGGAAAGCGATGTGGAAGATGAAACTTTCGGATCATGATCTCCACATCCACTCCGAAATCGCTCCGCTCACCAAGAATTTCAATAACGCGTGCGCGTGGCAAGGACGCGCGGCCAGAGAAGCGGGTGATTTCGACATCCACGATGAGGCCCTCAAGATCTCTCTTTCCCAGGTCAGACTTTCCTGCAGGAACGCCGCCTTGCAGACTCCGCCCCCCAGACTCACCGCCGAATTGCCGATGTCGGCTGCGCGTTTTTTTCTTCAGGTCTTTCGGCCACTCTTCTCCCCGCGGGATCATAATTTCGCGCGCGATCCGCTCGTCAAGGGGGATCACATAGTTATAGCGGGAGCCGAAATGGAATTCTCCCACCACCGTTTTCTGTGCGCGATCTGTAACGCGCAAAATCACCCCCTCCAGCCGCTTGCGTCCGGGCTCGCGAGGGTCCGGTTTGGTGCGGAAAATCTGTGCTTCCACGCGGTCTCCGTGCATGGCATCCTTCATGGCATCGGGAGGAATAAAAACGTCCTGATCGATGCCCTGAACCGGCTCGTCCGGAACGACGAAGCCGTAACCATCTCGGTGGCCTATGAGCCGTCCGGAAATAATGTTGGGAGCTCGATGCCCGGGTTGGTCCTTCTGATTGAAAACAGGAGGGGAACCGCGTGGCAACATGCAGGAAGCCGGACCGGAATCGCCCAAGGCATCAGCAACATTGGTTATTCTTGCGCGTCCTTTCACGGAGTCGTGGCGATCTGCCAGAACAAAATGGTTCTTCTTGAGGTAAAGAATTTTGCGTCTTTTGGAGAGTTCCTTGAGCGCTGATTTCAATTGTCGAGCCTGGCTGCTGCGCAGACCAAGCTCCTGGACCAGTTCCCGCAAGCGGAAGGTCTTTTCGGGGTGGCCTTCAAAGACCTGGAGGATTTCCTCAGCGGATGGAAAAGACTGCATAAAAATAGCCTACAACAACTGAGAGTCTGTGGGAGCTTTTCAGCCAACCTGCTGAGCCTTGCATCCCCACGCGCAGCCCAAAACCGGACTTTGCGTTGACTTCATCAGGTCTTACAGTTTACGATGAGACTGCGGTTCTTGTCGGTGTAGCCGTACGAAAATCCATGCGCTTTCGCAAAGTGGGTGAAGAGATACATATCGAATCAGAAATCTCCGAGATTTGGAGAATCTGAATATCTTTTCACGCACTGACATCCGCCTAAAACCATGATGATTGAAGAGAATGTCGAGCCCGGGCAAGGGACTAGTGAAATGCGAGGCACGTTGATGCTTCTTGGCCCTCGCGGCTTTTGCGCAGGCGTTGTGCGCGCGATTGATATTGTGCGGCTGGCCCTGGAAAAACTGGGTCGCCCGGTGTACGTCCGCAAAGAAATTGTCCACAACCGCTATGTGGTTGACGAACTTGCTGAGCAAGGCGCCATATTCATCGAGGAACTGGATGAAGCTCCAGAGGGGGCAGTTGTCATTTTCAGCGCGCATGGCGTTTCTCCGGCTGTGCGTCAGCTCGCCCGGGAGCGTAAGCTCCGCGTAATTGACGCCACCTGCCCACTCGTCACCAAGGTACATCTCGAGCTCATCCGCTACGTGCGCGAAAACTATTCTGTGGTGCTCATCGGCCATCGCGATCATGACGAGGTGATCGGAACGCTCGGCGAGGCGCCACCAGGCTGCGTGCAACTCATCACGTCGGTTGAGGATGTGGAAAAGCTCCAGGTTCCCGATCCTGAGCGCCTGGTCTATCTCACCCAGACCACCTTGAGCGTAGACGATACTGCCGAAATTGTCGCCAGGCTCAAGGAGCGCTTTCCTACCATCACAGCCCCTCCCGCAGAGGATATCTGCTATGCTACCCAGAATCGCCAGACGGCCGTGAAAACTGTGGCCTCGCAGATTGATTTGCTCCTCGTGGTTGGAGCGCGAAACAGTTCCAATTCCAATCGGCTGGTCGAAGTGGCCGAGCACGCCGGCACCAGGGCCTATCTGGTGAACAACTCCCATGAGATTCAACCCCAGTGGCTAAGCGGTTGCCGGCGGATTGGCATTACCGCTGGCGCTTCCACTCCCGAAGTCCTGGTGGAAGAAGTGGTCGCGCACCTCAAGAAAAAGGGCTACACCCACATCGAGGACGCGAACATCATTCAAGAGGATGTCCGCTTTGCCCTGCCGGCTGAACTGCGAGCCTGAGCCCCCCTCTCAACCCTCTTCACCACACAACTCCCGGAGGCCCATGGCACAAGAAGCGACCAAAACTCAACGGCTGCAACCGGTACTCGAGAGCTCATCCAAGCCAGGTCTGAAAGAGCGGCTCCGGCAGGCCATTGATCGAACAACCCATTATCTTCTTTCCATTCAAAAGGAGCCGGGCTACTGGGTAGCCGAGCTTGAAGCAGACACCACGCTGGAATCCGACTATATTTTTTATCTTCACATTCTGGGCAAGGCTGAGCGCGACCGCATTGCAAAGCTGGCCAATACGATCCGCCACGAGCAGCTTCCGGATGGAGGCTGGAACATCTATGCTGGCGGCCCCTCAGAACTGAATGCCACGGTTAAGGCCTATTTTGCGCTGAAGCTGGCGGGCGACTCTCCCGAAGCGCCTCATATGGTCGCTGCCCGCAAGCGCGCCCTGGAACTGGGTGGCCTGGAGGCAACGAATTCGTATACGCGCTTCTACTTTGCTCTTTGCGGCAAAATCAGTTGGGACCTGGTTCCCGCCATGCCTCCTGAATTGATTCTTCTTCCGAACTGGTTTCCAATTAACCTTTACGAAATGTCTTCCTGGACGCGCGGCATTGTTGTGCCATTGACCATTCTGTATGCCCTTAAGCCAGAGTGGCGGCTTCCAGAGTGCGCAAGTGTCCATGAGCTCTTCAAAGATCCGCAACGGAGAATCCCCTCACTTCAATGGGATCATCACCCCTTTACCTGGCATAATTTTTTCCTCGTGGCTGATCGAGTTTTCAGACTCTACGAATCGCTGCCGTGGAAACCCTTTCGCTCCCGGGCGCTTCGTCGCGCCAGCCGTTGGCTGCTGGAACATCTGGAGCGCAGCGAAGGATTAGGCGCCATCTATCCGGCGATGGTCAACGCCATCTTTGCGCTGCGGGCGTTGGGTTATCCGGCGGATGACCCTCTGACGGCACGTGAACGTGGGTTTTTGCAGGACTTTGAGATCGAAGAGGGAGACACGATTCGCCTTCAGCCCTGCCTGCCCCCGGTATGGGA
>Ga0070741_10001456_pt1 | contig 71966 bp, 71 predicted proteins | sample Coa_R1_4_FD_66440 | JGI IMG/M metagenome (GOLD analysis project Ga0070741, IMG submission 66440) | Surface soil microbial communities from Centralia Pennsylvania, which are recovering from an underground coalmine fire - Coalmine... | ecosystem: Environmental > Terrestrial > Soil > Unclassified ... | reverse complement strand
GATCGTGCCGCGCGCAATGTCATCAAGATACGTAAAGCCGCGCGACTGTTTCCCATCGCCGTTGACGCGCACAGGCTTGCCCTCATAAATCCACTGACAGAATCGGAACATGGCGAGGTCGGGGCGTCCTGCCGGGCCATAGACTGTGAAGTAACGCAGGACACTTACATCAATGCCATACAGATGATGATACGTGTGAGCCAGCACCTCGGCGGCCTTCTTGCTCGACGCGTAAGGCTGAAGCGGCTCACTGCTCGAAGCGGTCTCAGGAGTCGGATATGGCGGGTTCGCGCCATAAATACTGGAGGTGGAGGCAAGCAGGAATTTCTTAATTCCTGTGCGGCGGCAGAGGTCGAGAAGATTCAACACACCGGTCACGTTGGTATCATAAAACAACCACGGATTCTCTACACTGAAGCGGACACCGGCGCGCGCGGCGAGATTGATGATCGCGTCGAATTTTTCGCCGCTCAACTGATCTACATCCGGCCTGGATGAAATGTCAAGTTTCTTGAAGGTGAAGCCGCTCAGCGTCTGGAGATGAGCGAGACGATGATCCTTCATACGCGGATCATACGCGTCGTTCAGGTTGTCCACGCCGAGAACGGTATGCCCGTCTTGAATCAGCATTTCAGATGTGCGTGCGCCGATGAAACCGGCCGCGCCGGTAACCAGATAATGAGCCATTAGAGTTTCACGACTTTCGGATTCTCTCTCGCGATTTTTCCGAGCGCGTTGCGGCTGTCGAAAATAAAGGAGGCGGAATCAAGAATGGCTTTGTAATCATAAACTTTGTGATTGGTTACAATGACAACTACATCAGATTCTTTTACAGACTTCATCACGTCGGGCACTGTTTGCATTTTCCAGTCCTCGTCTTCGTGATGAATTTGCGGAATGTATGGGTCGTGATAGGAAACGTTCGCGCCCTTCTTTTTGAGCAGAGCGATCACATCCAGCGCGGGAGACTCGCGCACATCGTCAATATCGGGCTTGTAGGCAACACCGAGGACAAGAACTTTCGAGCCTTTCAATACTTTTCCTCGATCGTTCATCGCGTCGAGGACACGCGCGACCACGTAGCGCGGCATGTTAGTGTTGATTTCGGACGCCAGCTCGATGAAGCGCGCGTTGTAATTGAACTCCTTCATCTTCCATGAAAGATACAGCGGATCAATCGGGATGCAATGCCCGCCGAGTCCGGGACCTGGTGTGAATTTCATAAAGCCAAATGGTTTGGTCGCGGCCGCATCAATGACCTCCCACACGTCCACGCCGAGGCGTTCGCACATCATCGCCAGCTCGTTGACCAGGCCAATGTTGATCATGCGAAATGTGTTTTCCAAAAGTTTCGCCATCTCCGCGGCTTCCGCCGAGGAAACCGGCACAACGGTTTTGATCGCGCCGCCATACCAGGCCGCGCCAACATCGCCGCAATCTTTGGTGATGCCGCCCATGACTTTGGGTGTATTGTAGGTTGTAAAATCTTCGCGGCCCGGATCCACGCGCTCGGGCGAGAAACAGATGAAGATGTCCTCTCCGGCCTTCAGTCCGGATTTTTCCGTGAGCATCGGCAAAGCCAGTTCGCGCGTGGTGCCGGGATAGGTCGTCGATTCCAACACGATGACCATTCCCTTGTGGACATATTTCGCAAGTTGTTCAGTGGCCGAGACGATGAAGGACATATCCGGGTCGCCGGTCTGACGGAGCGGCGTCGGCACACAAATACTGACCGCGTCCATGTCTTTCAGCGCGTCGAAATCAGCGGTCATGTTCAACTTGCCCTCTTTTTTCAAACGCGCCACGGTTTCCGTCGGCACATCCTGAATGTACGAAATGCCTTTGTTGAACGTATCCACTTTGCGCCGATCGGGATCAATCCCCAGCACGTTGAACCCTGCCTCGGCGAAGACCACGGCCAGCGGCATCCCCACGTAGCCCATCCCGAGGATTCCTATCCTGGCAGTCTTGTCTTGCAGTTTCCTGATGAGAATTTCCTTGGTGTTCATAGATTCCTTCATGGCCCGATATTAGATACTCGATATTCAAAGCATAATGCGCGAATGACGAATATCAAGCATCGCTAGAATAAATTCAACTGCTTCGGTTCATCTTCCTTTGGTTCTTCTGCTTTCACTTCCGGCGCGGAACGACCAAGCCCTTTACGCGCCTGATTCAATAACTCAGGCAGTTTGGCAAAGTCCGCCAGGATGGCAGGTTTGAGCGAAGCCTGATGCAACGCCGCGGCCGGATGGAACATCGGAATCACGTAACGATCTCCGATCTTGCGCATCTGCCCGTGCACCGCGCTGATCTTGGCGCCGGGCATGAACTTCGCCATCGAATAACGTCCCAACGTGATAATGATACTCGGATTGATAGCTTTGATCTGCCGTTCCAAATATTGGTCGCACGTCGCCAACTCCTCCGGTTGCGGGTCGCGGTTCCCGGGCGGGCGGCATTTCACCACATTGCCAATGAATACTTCTTCGCGCTTCAAGCCAGCCTGCTCGAGGAGTTGAGTCAAAAATTGCCCCGATGCGCCCACGAATGGCCGCCCCTGTTCGTTTTCGTAAAAGCCGGGACCTTCGCCGATCAACATGATTTCTGAATTGGCCGGGCCTTCGCCGGGCACAGCCTTCTTACGCGAACGATGCAGTTCGCATTTCTCGCAGACCGCAACTTCCTTTGCAACCTGCGCTAAAATTTCCTCGGCGTTCATTCCGCCTCCAAATGTTCCAATGTCATCAAGATTGCATCCTCGCCGTTGTCTTTATAATATTTTGGACGCCGGCCTGTGATTTCAAATCCAAACTTGCGATACATAGCCTGTGCGGCCTCGTTCTTTTCGCGGACCTCGAGAAAGGCGCGCCGCGCCCCGGCCTGACGCGCGTCTTCGAGCGCGTACGTCAAAATCTGCGATCCGATTCCCTGCCGACGGAAATCGGGATGTGTGGCGATCGTCGCGATATGAAGTTCATCTACGATGATCCACGAAACGATCATCGCCGCGATTCGTTTGTCATCGGTCTCAACCACAAAGCAACGTGACGAGGGATTTTCCTTCACCTCGTAGCGGAACGAATGTTCCGGCCATGGCAAACTAAAAGACATATGATCCAGTTGAGCGACGACAGGCACGTCCTCAATCGTCATTTTACGGATGATAAAGTTCATGCCTGAATCGGTTCAGCAAGATGCAAATAGATCGGCGCGAGCGAAGCAGGCTCGTTGACTTTGCCGGCCTGCCAGCGCGCCCAGGCCAATTCTGCAAGGATAGCTGGACGCCGCACACACAACGCGGGCGGGGCCAATATCACGTTGACCTTTTTGCGCGCCAGCCGATGACGCTCCTCGGCAGTCAACTCACCCGCGATTAAGGTCGGCCTGTCAACCGAATCAGCCAGCGCGTCCACCGTCGTGACTTGCGGGTCGCCATCCGATTTCCATTCACGTTTTCCAAACTTATACCGACCCACCGCGATGCGCCCGCGGCCCGCTTCCAACACGGCGGCCAGTGGCAGTTTCGAGGCGGGCTGCGCCGCGGCCAAAACATCCAGCGTTGGGATTCCAACAATCGGCAAACGTCGCGCCAATGCCAGACCTTTGATAAAAGCCAGCCCAACGCGCAGAGCCGTGAAGGAACCCGGACCAATTGCCACGCCGAGCGCTTGGACATCGTCCATCTTCGCGCCCGTGCGCTTCAACATCTCAGCCAGCGCGGGTGCCAGCTCCACGGTGTGATGTTGATGACTGTGCCACAGTAACTCGGCAGTTACACGCGCCTCATCATACAAAGCGATGCCGACTTGCGCGGTGGATGTATCAACGACCAGCAACATCAAGCCACTCCGCCGTTCGTGCCGCGAGCACCACGATGCGAGACGGCAAACATGGTCTGACGCAGATCGGCCAGCATGTTGTCGTATCGTTTGCCCCTGGCTTTGATAAACATCTGACGTTGTTCTTCCGCACGATAATCGAGATGAATCCACAACGATTCGGAAGGCAGGATTGGCCCCATGCGCTCAGGCCATTCGATGATCAGCGCGCCGTCAGCCAGCATTGAGTCAATGTCGAGCTCCGCCGCTTCGGGTCCGGACTCGAGGCGGTATGCGTCCAAATGAAAAAGCCGCGCTTCGTCGGGACGTCTATATTCATTGACCAAAACAAAAGTCGGGCTGGATACAGGATCAAAGGAACCCCAGCCTTGCGCCATTCCTTGAACGAGAGTCGTTTTTCCCGCGCCGAGATCACCCTGCAAACAAATCAGATCGCCCGCCGAAAGCAAACCGCCGAGGCGCATTCCGATGCGGCGGGTTTGTTCGGGACTGCGGCTGAGGAATTCAAACGTGTGTTCATTCAGGATGGGCACGGGGGGATTATACTGCTTGTTGCAAAAAACTCTCAACTCGGTCTCATGGATAAAAAATCGCGACGTTGAACGTCGCGATTTTTTATCGCTTCTTTCCGGACCTTATGCCATCTTCCGCGCCAAATAACCGCGTGCCACCCCAAAGAAAGCAACTGCTGTTGACGCTAGCATGATCGCAACGGTTGTGATGAATGAACTTGTCGTGCTGGTGAGGAGCAATCCCCAATGTTCCGCAAACACTTGAGGCATGGCTGAATAAGCCAGCCATCCCCAAATTATCGTGGCGATCAACATCAGCAACATAGCCAGTGTAGCAACGACGGCAGGAATAAAAGCATATTCATATAACTTGACAGATTTCTCACGACCCAGAATTTTGAAAGTGCTTTCTGGCATATTTGTATTGGAAATTATCTTCCAGACTGCCACCGTGCTTACGATTGCGCCGAGGATAAAGACCAACATAAAGCCGCCGATCAAGAGACGATTGCCCAACGGAAAGTTATCGTGCGACACGACGGGAACAACGCCGGGGATTTGCAATCGCCCCAGCCCAATCGAGGCCATGAACATAACATATAAAACCAGGGCGAGGAAGGCAAAGACCGGCACCAGCAACCAGCGTAAATCTTCGCGTGAAGAAGTCAGCGCGCGGCGGATCACAGTCCATGCCAGCGGCAGGCCGCCGATCACCACCGACAGCAACGCGATCACCGCGCCGACTTCAACCGCAGTCCACGCGGCAAAAAGCGGCATATCTGCGCGCGCCTTCATGAGATCGGCCATCGGGCTGTCATCCACCAGGCCGTAAAAACTCATGCCCCCAACAATGAAGCCGATGTAAGCGGCGAAGACAATCAAAATCGAAGTGCGAAGTTTGTTGACCATATTCATCAACCTCCAGTTCATTTCAAAAGGGAATTCAAGGTGCGCGTCCAACGCGCCGAGGAAGATATCGAGCGCATCCAGAGGAGAGTGCAGGCATTCCTCCAGCAGGGCATCGAACTCCTCACCGTAGCGTTCGCGCCAGGCACGCGGATAGAGTTGGATCAACCAATCGCGAGCGTTCATAAAGCCGCCAGACGCTTCAATCCGGTCGAGGCGAGTTTTTGCAGAATGGTCAATTGTTCACGCAAAGCCGCGGCGCCTTTGGCCGTCAATTGATACGGACGGCGGCGGTCTTGCGCAGCCATGGCTTTGATCAGACCGGAGCCTTCGAGCCGCGCCAGCGCACCATACAGCGTGCCCGGCCCAAGACGGACGCCGGTCATCGTTTCGATGTCAGTCATCATGCCATAGCCATGCTTGGGGCCATCGGCCAGGCTGGAGAGAATGAGCAAGGCAGGATCAGAAAAACGCCCGAAATCGGCAAGGTTCATAGTACGCTCCGCGTTGTAACGTATTACGATATATCGTATTGCGTAATAATACCGCGAAAATAATCCCTGTCAAGGGGCGAAAACTGGAATGTCAAGCAGTTAATGTTGTTTCAACTTCCGGAGGTTCTTGAGACTTCGCCAGCCCGAGGCGCTCGCCAAGAACGCGGGCAATGCGCCGCGCAGAATCGGGTCGCGCGATGCGACGCGCATTCTGCACAACTTTTTCGCGTTCATGCGGACGAGACATCCAGCGCGTTAAAGCGCGGACGACTAACTGGGGCTTCGGCGCCCAGACTCCCACGCCCTCTGATTCGACAAAGGTCACGTTGCCATCTTCCTGGCCAGGAACTTTGGAATACAAGATGATGGGAAGGTTTGCATTGAGCGCTTCGGCTATCGTGCCGGGACCGGCTTTGGTCACGATAACATCTGCGGCGCGCATGAAATCCGGCATATCGCGCGTGAAACCGTAAATGAACGCGGGGTTGTCCCACTTCTGCGATTCGAGATTCGCTTTCAGTTTTTGATTCCGCCCGCAAACGATGGCCAGCCCGAGGTCCAGGCCTGATTCGTCAATGGCGCGCGCGGTCTTGCCAAGCGGACCCATTCCCTCGCCCCCGCCAACCATCAACACGATGGGTTTGTCCAAAGGCCAGCCAAGTTTTTTACGTATCAAATTTTTATCGCCGGCCGGAGTGCAATAACGATCCGCGACAGGCAATCCTACTACTTCCAGTTTTTCGGCAGGCATGTGATATGCCAGCGCCCGCTCGCGAGCCATTTCAGTCGGAACAAAGATTCGATCAGACCGTGTATCAAACCACAAAGCATGAGTGGTAACCATGTCGGTCACAACTGTATAAAACGGCGGGCGATTCGGACCAAGCGCCTTGAGAGCAAATGTGTTGGCAATCGGGTGAACGGTCACTATCAGATCAGCAGGATGCTCGCGGATCAATCGCCGGGCCGGGATGCGCGCTACCGGCCAGAGCGAAGTGGTGATGACGCGGGCGCGGGCGCGGCCATTGGTCGCATAGAAAGATGCGCCCCACAAGCGCGGCGCCTTGACCAGTTCCGGATAGAGATCGGGCATCTTGCTGAAAGGAGGCGGCGCGTAATCCTTGAAGAAGTCCACCATTTCCGTGGTGAGGGCATTCGGAAATTCAAGTTCCAAAGCCTCGATGATGGCCTCCGCCGCGGAACGATGTCCGCCGCCGGTATCAGAGAAATAAAAAACAATGTGGGGTTTATGATGATTGCCGTTCATCCCTTCACCTTTGTTCGGGGTTTGCTTGCTTTGTAAGATTGGCTTTCATTCGCTTTGCGAGTTCGCGCCGCGTAAGCAAAACGCGATGACCACAGCCTTTGCATTCGAGGCCGATGTCCGCGCCGAGGCGCACCACAGTCCATTCGTAGGAGCCGCAGGGATGTGGTTTGCGCAAACGAAGAAGGTCGTTGAGTTGGAGATCGGGAAGCATGTCAGTAAGCAGAAGGCAGTGGGCAGTATGCAGTAATCAATGGCTCGTGGTCTGCTGTCAAAAAGATTATACCGCGTGGTGATTTGTGTTACACTTCGTTCGGTCATTGAAAATTCATTCGGAGAGAAATCATGTCCGCCCGCGAAACCTACTCCATTGAAATTGCCGGATTGAGACGCGACCTGCGTCTGTTTCAAATCAAGCCGGGCCTGCGCATCGCCATTTTGAACATCCTCGGCGACACGGAACTCGTTCAGGCTTGCGCGCGAGAATTGGGCAAGAAACTCAGGGATATGAAATTTGATATTCTTGTGACAGCGGAGGCCAAGTCCATTCCACTGGCGCACGCGCTCTCGGTTGAGATCAAGAAGCCATACGTGATCCTTCGCAAAACATACAAGCCTTATATGGGCGATGCCCTGAAGGCTGAAACACTTTCCATCACCACCGGTCAGCCGCAGGTTTTGGTTCTGGATGAAAAAGATCGCGAGTTGATGAAGGGCAAGGAAGTGGTTGTTATTGACGATGTCATCAGCACTGGCTCGACTTTGCAAGGCATGAGAATGGTGATCGAGAAGGCGGGCGCAAAAGTCGTCAAAGAAGCCGCGATCCTCACTGAAGGCGAACGCTCAAAGTGGGAAGAGATCATCTCGCTCGGGCATTTGCCATTGTTTACTGATTAACCTCGCCCCTTTCCTAGAGTGTGTATGCAAAATCAATTTCATGTGTCATTCTGAGGAGCGAAGCGACGAAGAATCTCAAATTTTGAACGAAAAAAAATGAGATTCTTCGCTCCCATTGGTCGCTCAGAATGACACGAGACGAATTTGCATACAGACCCTAAAGGAGAGGGAAATTTATTTTTGAAACAATTTTTGTTTTTGCCGACGCGTCATCGTCTTGATGACGCGTTCCCGTTTCAGCGCGCTGACCTTATCCGGCTGAGGCTCAAGATAAACCAATTTCACGGGACGGCGCGTGCGCGTATAACGCGCGCCGCGTCCCGCGTTATGCACCTTCACGCGGCGCTCAGGGTCGGTTGTCCAGCCGGTGTATAAGGTCCCATCGGAACATTCAATGATGTAGCAAAAGCAGGGAATTTTCATATCATTGGTTGCTCGCCACGCTTCGACTTCGCGGCTCTGGAGGCCGCTCCGCTGAGCGCGAGCAGGTCACAACGACGTGATTCTTACTTCTTCTTTTTCATGCGATTCACGATACTGCTTCCGAAAAGCATGTTCATCACTTGTTCGCCGAGCTCTGTGATGTCGTAGGATTCGCCACCCTCCTGCAACCACAGTGCGGCCGTGCGCTCGTCCAGCCAGCGCTGGCGCGCTTCAAAGGCTTGATCGAAACGCTCGGCGAGATTCTGTTCCTGTCCTTCCGCGATCTCATCGCGCAGAGCAGTGAGGGACGCCAGCATCAAATTCAGAGAGCGTAAAATGGAATCGCGATTCGCCAGCGAAGCAGTTTTCAACGATGCGGCATCATCGAAATCCGCCGCGCCGCGCGTGACGGACGCGAACGCTCCGCCAGTGAGTTTACGCGATTCGGCCCAACCCGGCTGATCAATCGTCGCGTGGATCAACGCCACGGAGGTCAATTGAGGTAATAAATGAACCGCGGCCATCAAACTATCAGACTCGGAAATATTTGTCAGCATGGGTTTCGCACCCAGAGCGCGGGCGACAGCCAATCCGAGTTTTTCCACTTCCTCAGGTGTACCCGAGGGCACGTCAACGACCATGACCGTTTTTTTGAATAAGTCGGGGCGCGCCGCGTTGAGTCCGCTTTCAGGCGAAGATAAAGCCTCGGCGGTCAGAGCCGGTACAAGTCCAAGATAGAAGCGGCCTTCTGGGATATATTCTTGAAACCATTGCATCACCTGGCTCTTCACAGGCGCAGTATCCATCAAAATCGAACCCGCTTTCAAATTCGGACCAATCTGCTTAAACGTCTCGCGCAGTTCCGCCAGAGGCAGGCAAAGCAAAATGATGTCGGCATTTTGAACGGCATCGGGCAGGCGCTTGATCTCATCCACCACGCCGAGGGACTCGGCGGCTCTTGCCACCGCGAGGTCGCGGTCAACGCCAACGCGTTTGGCTGTGAGCTTGTTTTCTGCCAGCGCCATGCCGATGGAGGCACCAATTTGCCCGAGGCCGATAATGGTGATTTGAGCCGTCATATTGCATCCTTTGTACTGAAAGGTGAGTGGATTATACTGCCTGACTTGGCGTTGAACTCATTATGTTATAATAGAACATATATTCGATAACATGCGTTCCGGCCACTTAAATTGCGAGAGCCGCGGACGCCGACCGCGGCTCTCTCTTGAAAGGAGGAGAAGAGAAATCACCTTACATCGCCAATGCTATCATCTATGTCCAAAACCTACTTGACGGGAAATCTACGCTTCCCCTACGATTGTCCGACATCTAACAGAGTTGTAAATGGTTTTGCCCTTTTCAAGGAGCTTTAAATGGTCACAGAACAAACCACTTTGTCAAATCTGGCTGTGGAAGTTGAGAACCTCGAACGAATTTACAAAATCCGCGGAAGCAAGAAAGAGAAGAACGTTCGCAAGGAGTTGGTCGCGCTGAAAGACGTAAGCTTGCAGATCAAGCGTGGCGAACTCTTTGGACTGCTTGGCCCGAATGGCGCGGGCAAGACCACTTTGATCAAAATCCTCACCACGCTTCTCGCCCCGACCTCAGGCTGGGCGCGCGTTGCCGGGTATGACGTGGTCAAAGAGCCGGGCAAAGTGCGTACGCAAATCAACATGGTTTCCGGCGGCGAGTCTTCCGGCTATGGCCTGTTGACCGTGCGCGAGAATCTTTGGATGTTTTCCCAGTTTTACGGCCTGCCATCCAAAGAAGCCAACCAACGCATCGAGGCGCTGTTGAAAATAGTCGGCCTTGAAGACCGTATCCACACAAAGTCATCCGATCTATCCACCGGCCTGCGCCAGAAAATGAATATCGTGCGCGGCTTCCTCACGGACCCGCAAGTGTTGTTCCTGGATGAACCGACCCTCGGCCTCGACGTGGGCGCGTCGCGCGATGTACGTCACTTGATTCGCAATTGGTTGGATCAAGACAGGTCCCGCACTTTATTGTTGACCACCCACTACATGGTCGAAGCCGATGAATTGTGTGACCGCGTCGCCATCATCAACCAGGGACGCGTGCTGGCCTGTGATACGCCCTCGGCATTGAAACAACAATTGCAGCGCGACGCGTTGTTCGAGATCAGCGTTGGCGCGCTGAACGGTTTGGCAGTACCCACATTGGAACGAGTCCCCGGCGTCCGCAAGGTAGCCAGTGAAGAGTCCGAGGAGATGACTGTACTTAAATTTATCCTGGATGAAGATGCCGCGTTGGGCGGGGTCATCAACAAGCTGACCGAATCCAACGTCAAGATCGTGCGGCTCGACAAACATGAGCCGACGCTCGAAGATGTTTTTGTCAGTCTGGTTGGCCGCAGTATGGCTGAAGTAGAGAAAGAAGGTTCAAATGGCGACGGGAAGTAACCCGCTGGCAAGTTTGCCGGTGGAAAAGGCCTCCGGCTGGAAGTTGTTCCTCAAGACTGTGATTGCCCGCGCTTACCCGCGCATCATCGGTCAACAGCGCGAGAAGTCGTGGGTCTTCTTTGATATCTTCCTGCCGATGCTGGCAATCTCCTCCTACGTGTTCGTCTATCGCGCCATCGGCGCTTCGGAAGATTATGTGGGCTTCGTGGTGATAGGCGGCGCCATGACCGCTTTCTGGTTGAACATCATGTGGAGCATGTCGAGCCAGTTGTATTGGGAAAAGGAACAAGGCAATCTCGCGCTTTACATCATGGCTCCCAACTCGATGATGGCAGTCCTGCTCGGCATGGCCGTTGGCGGAATGTTTGCCACGCTCCTGCGCGCGGTGGTCATCATTCTGCTGGGCAGCTGGTTTTTCCACGTTCAATATGTCGTGGTCAATTTCTTTCAATTGCTGGCGGTCTTCTTCATCTCGATGACCGCCCTGTACGGCATGGGTATGATGAGCGCCTCGCTCTTCCTCCTCTTGAGCCGCGAAGCGGATCACCTCGCACAATTGGCGATGGAGCCGGTCTATCTCGTCTCGGGGATGTACTTCCCCATCAAGGCCTTCAGCTTCTGGATCGCGGCCGCGGCTTCGATCATTCCCTTGACCTTGGGCCTGGACGCCATGCGACAGCTGGTCTTTCAATCCGGCGCGACGCTCGGCTTCCTGAGCGTGACCGTCGAACTGACCATCCTGTCCATTCTGTGCGTGTCGTTTTTGATCGGCGCGCGCGCCCTGCTAGCCTACATGGAAAAACTTGCTATTCGCGAAGGGCGCCTGACGGAAAGCCGGAGATAACATGCAAAACATATCTGCTTTGAATCGTTCTGAATCGTGGCGGTCGTTTTGGATGGCAACCTGGCTTGGCTGGCAGATCGAATCCAACTGGACCGACCCATTCCTGTTCGCGGTCTATTCCATCGTCAAGCCACTGGCTTCGGCGGGCATTTTAGTTGTTATGTACACAGTCATCGCCAAAGGCAATTTCAACACACCGATCTTCCCATACATATACTTTGGCAACGCCTTCTACATCTATGTGGGCGCGGTGATGTCTGGCATCTCATGGGCTGTGATTGACGACCGCGAGCATTACAAAACACTCAAATATATGTACATCGCTCCGATTCACATTCCGGCCTACTGGCTCGGCCGCGGCGTGGCGCGCTTCCTCACCGGTTCCATTGCGGTGGTCATCACCATCGCCTTCGGCGCGCTCTTCCTGCAGGTTCCGCTCGATCTCGCAAAAGTGGACTGGCCGCTGTTCTTCGTTTCGTTGTTTACCGGAATCGCCATGCTCGCCATGATGGGATTGATACTCGCCAGCATCACGCTCTTGATCGCGCATCACTTCTTCCTCATCGGTGAAGCCGTGGCCGGCGCGCTGTATCTGTTCAGCGGCGCGATCTTCCCGTTGGATGTTTTGCCCGCATGGTTGCGCCCCGTTGGATTCGCCATTCCAATCACGTACTGGCTTGAATTGATGCGTCGCTCATTGGTCGGAAACGTTGCGCAAGCCTTCCCGACCCTCTCGCATTTCAGTAATCTTCAGCTCGTTGGCATTCTCGTTGGGTTGAGCGTCATATTCGGAATCGCATCCACCTTCATCTTCCGTTTCTGCGATTATCGCGCCCGCGAACGCGGGTTGATTGACCGGGTAAGCAATTACTAACCATGTCATTGCAAGCGGAGCGAAGCAATCTCCTGTTTATTGGAAGCGTGACAACCTCCGCGCTTGGAGAAGTGTGGGTGGCTGTCTCTGAACGCGGCCTCGTGACCGTTGAATATGGGGTCACTCGCAAAGTTTTTGAAGCCAGCGTCAGGAAGCAGACAAGGCGCGACGTCGAATACGCGGCCGCTCAAACGTCCCGCGTGACGCGGCAGATCAAAGAATATGTGGACGGTCAACGCCGCGGCTTCGATCTTGCCATTGACTGGTCCGTTCTTTCCTCAGACTTTCAGCGGGCCGCGCTGAAAATTGTCTTTTCCATCCCTTATGGTGAGACGCGCACCTACGCGGACGTCGCCGCGCAGATCGGACGTCCGAAAGCCTTTCGCGCGGTTGGCCGCGCCAACGCCACCAACCCGATGCCGCTGGTAATTCCCTGTCACCGCGTCATCGGCAGTGACGGAAAACTTCACGGCTACGGCGGCAAAGGCGGATTGAAAACAAAAGAATGGCTGTTGAAGATGGAGAGGAAAAACAGCATCATGTCATTCTGAGGGGCCGCGGAACGGCGACGAAGAATCCCGCCGCTTCGCTCAGAATGACATGCAAAACAAAAACTGCCGACAAATAAGTGTGTCGGCAGTTTTTCATCCTTTTCATTTCATCTTCCATTATGGTCTCGGCGCAGTTGAATCAATGAACAAATCGCTTCGCACCCACAGGATGATCGTCTCTGAACTCTGCGGCATCTGATGGAACGCGATCCAGCGCAACCAATCGCCGAAGGCCGCGTTCTGCCAAAGCGGCTCCTGCCGCCAAACAAAACTTTGCCCGCGATACCCGGCATCCAAAGTCGGATTGTTCTGATCGGTCGTGATGATAATTGGAGGCGAGGAGGTCGCATCCAGCGAAGCGACCGCACTTACCCGATGGCCGCGCAAAAGCCATTCCAATGCAGGCGAATCAATTCCAGCAATTGTAACGGGTTGGGCGTTGATGTTGTTCTCGCTCCAATTCGACATCTGATTGACCGTCGTCAGCAACAAATCTGATTCAGCGAGCGTGTCACCCGCGCTCCACAATTCCGCGCCGGGCGCAACACGCAGACTCGCCGCGCCGGTCATCGCGCCGAAGGAATAAATTCCCAACGCCACCACAAGTCCCCACACCGCGCCCAGCCGCGCGGAGCGAAGCGACCATCCCATTGCCACCAGCAAAACGCTTACGACCAACAGGAACAATGAACCAAACAATAACCACATCCTCACAGTTGCCTGATCGGAAGGCGCGGGCGTTTGGAGAAAGGCGAGAAAATCAAGCCACATGAAAATCATGATCAATGCGCCCAGCCCGATGATGCCCAGCACTTCCCTCCGTTCTTCGGGAAGGATATTCACACTGCGCGCCAATTCCAACGCGGCCAGCGACCACAAGGGAATCAGCATCCAAACCAAATCGTTCACTTGATGCGCTGGGTAGAACAACGCCAGCAGGAACGAGACCGCCGCCCACAGACTCAATCGAATCACGCGGCGGCTTCCGAACCACCATCCGCGGGCAATCGCGATCACTCCAAAAATTACCGCCAGCGGTTGATACGCGATCAGCGAGAATGTCATCCAGCCCGATGACACTCCAGAAGCATGAATCCACCCGCTCACGTAATCGGGCAGAGACGAAAGCCATGCGCTCAATCCATTTGGCGACAAGAAGAACAAAGTCCCAACAACGACGATGGTTCCAAGCGCGGACCATAACGCGGATAGCCACTCGCTTCGCGCGGGACGTTGAGCGGACTCCGTTTGCGATCCGCGTTCCATTCCCTGACGGATCGTCCACGTCAGGCCAAGTCCAAGCAGACCCGCCCATAGCGAAGAACCGGAAAGTAACGCCAGACCGAAAAGGACCCCGGCCCAGCGCGCTTGTTTTTGATTCCAGAACCCCCACGCGGAAAGTAAAAACGTCACCGCGAGAATCGGACTCCCAGCCTGACGCGATAGCGCAACCAGGCCCGGATCGAGCGCCAGAAAAAAGGCCAGGATCAAACCTGGCCGGGGTTTGAGGCGGTCGCGAAAAAAATATGGAACGAAGGCCAGCGCGCTTCCGGTCAGCGCGGGGATGAGTCGCGCCAGGAAATTTGTCCCGCTTCCGTATAGAAAAAACAGGATCGAGGTCAAAAGCACGTAAGCGGGTTGCGAGCCGAGGACGGGGTGAGTGCCCTGAGTCACACCAAGGGCCTGTAAGGCCCACTTGGCTTCGAGGTCTGTAAGGGGCGACGCGCCGAGTTTGATCACACGGACAGCCAGCGCCAAAACAAAGGCGAACAAATAAAGAGCGGTTTCGCGGCGGAATGGTTTCATCGGTTGTATTGTATCAAGGGACTTCATAAATCGTCACGCTTCCCTGCTGAAAGATTTGAACGAGATGTTGATGAAACTTATCTTCCTGCACAGGATACGTGGATCGTTCAAGATTGCCGACATACACATAGCGAATATTATATTTCTTCAGAATGTCGAGCGCGCTCTGCCAGTTGGAGGTACTGTACAGCAGTTTGATGTCATCCTGACGTGTGCCCATTTCCGCGCCGCCGCGCCCCCATTGCGATTCGTGATCGGGCCAATTGATCACGGTCGGCAAACCGGTGTACGTGGAGATACGCCCATAACTGGTGTAGCCGCCGCCGACCGCCTCAGCGATGATTCCATCCGGCGCGGACTTGAGCCATTGAATCGCGGCGGCTTCATCGGGATTGGCTTGCTGGATGCGAGCGAAATCGTCAAGGGTCCAGCCGAGGGCGGGCTTGAAGTCATTGGTTTTATTCGGAATGGCCAGTGCAGGATATGTAAGAGACATAAATAACAAAGGGATGATACCGATTCTAAAAATCCAATCCCACGCGCCGCGCAGTCTTTGCAAAAGGACAGCCGTCCCAAACGCCGCGGCGAGGCTGAACAACAGCCAGGCCTGGTAATAAAACTTGAAGATGGTATTCATGCGTGTGCCGAATCCGTCGCGCAGATAGAGGAATTCGGGTGCGAGGACGAGGAGGGAGGCGAGGACAACCAGAAGAAGGATGAAAGTTGATGGCTGACGGTTGACCGTTGACCGTTGACCGCTGGCGGTTGGTGGTCTATGGTCAGCGATCAGAAATGCCAGCGCGGGGACGAGCAGAGCCAGAAGAGTCAGCAAGCTGCTAATCGAAACGAAGCGGCGCGACAGAGCGGCTTTGAAAAGTTCGGCGACCGAGGACAGTCCCTGCGAAGCGAGATAATTCTGTGCAAAGGCCGGGTCTTTCAGATAGGTCAGCCAGGCGATGAACCAGGAGAGTCCCCAAAGTAAAAGAGTAAAGCCGGCGACCAGTGAAAGAGAAAGTAACCAGTTGCCAGTTTTCTTTTCGCCGAAGGTCAAATAAAGTAAATAAGCAAAGATCGGAACGTAGAACGGAGCGAACATCACCCACAATTGCGCGCCGCGCGTCGGGTTGATCAGGTTGGGAAGAACACCACCGGCCTGAGATGAGAATCCAAAATAAAAGGGCAAGTAAAGCAGCAGGCCTGTCACGCCAAGCGGGATGCCAAGCGCGAAGGGGTCTTCGAGCCGCGGCCATGACCAGCCTTCTTCGTGAACGCGGAACAAGATATATGCGCCCACCATCAGCGCCGCGGCGATCAGAATGTCCCAGGTGTTTAGAAACGCGAGGCCGCCCAACGTCAGGGCCGAGGCGAGGAAACCTGTCTTGCTGATGTTGAGGCGCAGGCCAAGGAGATTCGTCTCGCCACGGAAACCGCCGAGGAAAATGTTCAACGCAATGCCAACAGCCAGCAAGTTGAATGGAATCGCCAGCACGTGCGGGTGAAGATCGCCGAGCAGGAAGGAGAAGAAAGGAAATTCGTCAATTACTTCTTGCGCGTTGTGCATGGGGTCGAAATCGGAGATGACGCGTGAGGCGCGCCACCACCACAAGTAACGATTGGGAATCCATTGATACGGTTGAGCGGGCGCGTCGCGCAACTCTTTGATGTCGAGCCACGTCCAAAAATTGGTTGGATTGGAATTCCAGAAAATGCCGTGCGTGTGCAGAACTTCGAGGAAGCCGCCGAGGTTGCTGACGAGGAGCAGGAGGAGAGGAGCGAGGAGAGCAGAAAAGATGAGTCGAGAGTCGACAGTGGGAAGTTGATTTCCCGAATCCCGATCCCCGAATCCCGATTCCCGATTAAAGAGCGCAAGCAAGTTATAGAGAATGCCATACGATCCCACCGCGGCCAGCGCGAAGATGAGCGAGGTCATCAGGTTGTGCGCCATGCTTCCCGGCACGTCGGTCAATTTGGCGAGCAGGGCGGTCATCACATAGCCGAAGTAATAATAAGAAATGGCATAGCCCGAAAGCCACGAGTCATGCGGCGGGAACGTTGGCGAACGCAGGATGGCATTGATGAACATCAACTCCATCGGTCGTTCCGTGCCATCGAGTTCGGGATTGCCGGCGCGCAGAAAGGCGAGAAAAGCAAACGCGACCAAGAACAAAACTTCGACGGTAATGATGAGGCGCAAATTGGATCGAAGCCAATTTGCGATTTCCGATTTACGATTTACGATTGCCCACCCGCTCAAGCCAGCAATGATCAACAAAGCAAATAGAATTCCGCCGATGGTGTTTTGTGCCAGGCCCAGTGAAGTGAACAGCCAAAAGATATAGCCCCAGATCAACAGCCCCGCGGCGCGCGACAGGCTGTAACCGCGATCGGTCAGCGCGGGGAAGAGGCGATATGCCAGCGGAAAGGTCAGCCAGCCGAGCAGGGTGACGACGAGATACCATAAGACGAACGCGGCGATGGAGTTCACACTAAATCCTTGACCATGCGGTGATAATCGCTTTTATGTTTTCCACTAAAGACAATTCTATAACCAATCTTTTGATAAAGGTGAAGTGCAGTTCCATTGTTTGCATCCACTATCAACGAGCACCGCTTCAAACCGGACCCGCGAGCCTGTTCCTCCGCAAAAGATATCAAGCGCGTTCCGAAGCCGCGTCCCTGAAACTCCGGCTGGACGGCAACATTGCCGATGTAAAATTCGCCGCGTTCCGCTTCATGCACATCCATCATCGGAATCATTCTTTGTACAAGCCTCAGCATTTTACGAAAGCCTAAAAATAAAAACAGGTGAAGGCCTGTGGTTAGATCAAGCATCGGCATCCGCCCGGCAGGATAGGCCAGCAGGAGTCCGACGACTTTGCCTTCTGCCTCAAGGATCGCCCCAAATTGATGACTGAAACGATTCCCTGCCCGAACAAACAACGCCGATAACAATTTTTCAGATTCTCCATCTTCGGCAAACAAATCCACTGTGCGACCCATCGAGAGATGAAGAAGAGAGGCGGCGATGGCCGCGTCCGAGGGGCGGGCAGGACGGAGCAAAACGGACGAGTTCACATCAACGATGGAAGAACGAATCCACCGTCCGCGCCCGGCTCAAAGTCAAGGACTTGAACGACGGCATCCAAATTGATCGGGCCGTACACGTGCGGGAACAGATCTGCGGGAGGAGCACCGGGCGGAGGCGCGCCGTCGAAGGGCGGCTCCCACTTCAAGTCGGAGGCCAGACGCGTGGGATCAATCACGAGGAGCACGAGTCCAGTCTGTCCTTTATAGAATTTTTCAGCCACCGGCAAGACCTGCGACGAAGTCGAAGCGTGGATGAATCCTTCAGAGTCCAAACTCGGCGCGAGGTATTTGCCGTTCTTCTGCGCGTCGAGCCACGCGGCGCGGGAGGTGATGTGAAAAATATTTTTCAAGGAAGCACCTGATAGATGACTGTATCGCCGTCGCGATACACGGAGGTCCAGAATTGCCCATTATATTGATCGAACTTGAGCAGCCCGCCGCCGGGATATTCGGCGCGTTCGAGTTGACCGACGATGATGTATTTGACATCGTACTTCCTGAGGAAATCGCGGGCGGCCTGTACGTCGGTCGTAGTGTAGAACGTGGTGATCTCTGCGATGCGATCCTCGACTAATTGAGGAAACTGCGTGCGCTGTTGGCGCTGATGCCAATTCCAACCAACCACGCCGGGCAGGCCAGTGTAAATCGTGAAGCGCGTGCACCAATGATATTCAGGGCAGTTGGCCTCGACGATGACGGGCGAGCCTTGCACATGATCCTGCATCCAGCGGATGGCGCGGTAATCCTGATTCAAATCCATGGTCACGCCGAAATCCGCATACTGCGCGTATTGCATGTACGTGATGCTGTCCAGCGTGAATGGAACGTGATCCGCCATGCGGTCAGAGATTTTATCGGAAGCGGCGGTGAGGGTGTACAGCGCCGCGCCCGCCAGCAAAATCGTCACGCCGGCCTGGAAGAAATTACGCCAACCGTTTGACCATTCATGGATTTCGGTCAGGATCCACGCAAAGGCGGCCGCGGCAGAAACGGACAACAAAGCCCAGGCCTGCAAATAGAACTTGAAGATGGTGTTCATGCGGCCAATGTCGCCGTGCACCGCGTAGAGTTCGACCACGATCGTGATGAACATGGATGTGCCGATCAAAAACAGGACGAAGCGTTTGACATCCGGCATGTTTGGACGAAGCAAGAGAATGCCCGCCCAAATCGTCAGCGGCAGGGCAATCCATCCGATCTCAAGTTCTTTGTAAGCCAGATACAACAACGCAACGAGGAAGATGGCAATGCCCGCTTCGATCAGGACCTGAAACGGACGCAGTTTATTCAGTGAGGATACCGGCGTGGATGCCATCCACTGTCGCGTTTCCCATGCCAGCCAAGCCGTGACGATGAACAGGAACACGCCCCAATGACTCAGATACGACCAGATCGGTGTGCGCGAAGCCGTCCATGGATCAACCGAACTGTAGCCCTGACTGTACCAGAAGCGATAGGGTTCGTACAACACATACGAAAGCACAGTGAACAAAAGGGCGCTGCCGAGGATCAACATCAATCGTTTGACCCAATCGGGGACATCAACGATCCATTGTTCGGATACGTCCGCGCGCCAGAGTGAGTAAATCAACACAGCGAAACCAATTGGCAAGTATGTGTAAATATCAGAAAGATTTGTGGGGTACAACGCGCCAATGGTCAGCGCGGCAATGAATAGCGAAAAGATCGAAGTCTTACGAGCCTTCACCGTGGACAAAGCCCAGGCCAGTCCAAGCAAAGCCAGCGGTATGGCCATCATATGCGCGTGCAAATCGCTGTATAAAAAAGTGAAGAACGGAAACTCGGTGATCTCGTTGCCGGGCCCGGGCGGGATGACGCGGCTCGGGTTCCAGTACCAGTCTCCGCGTCCAAAGGGAAGCGGCTGGCCGGCGAGCGCGCGGCCCAATCCTCCCACAGCCCAGATGAATCTTTGCACGATGTCCGCGTTGTCAATGATTCCGCCCGGCGCGGCCATACGTTCGAGTCCCTGATACACCATGCGAATCGTGCCGAGGTTGCCGAGCACAACCATCAACAACGCGGCGAGCAAACCGGCCACCAATTGAGAATAGACAATAGACGATTGACGATTGTCCCCGGTCCATTGTCCATCGTCCAGAAGATTCCATCCCACACAGAACGCGCCCATCGCCGCCATCGCGAACAGCGTCGGCAAAATCAAGTTATACGCGATGGTCGGCACGATGCCAAGCAATTTCACCGGCATCGCCACCAGCACGAAGCCGTAATAATAATAGTTGATGTATCCGCCTGCGAACCATGGATCATACGGCGGGAAGGTCGTGCTCTTCAACACCGCGTTGAAATACGAAAAATCCATGGGCCGCTCGCCGCCCTTGGCCGGATGCCACAGATCGGGATTGCCAATCCGAATCAATAGATCGAATAGGAAGAAGGCGAGGAAGAGTCCTTCGATCATGAGGAAATAATTCTTGCGCGACTTCCACTCCTCGACCAACTCCTCTCTCCGCATCCAACCCAGACCTAAACCGGCCACCGCTAAAAAGGCAAACACCACGCTGACAGTTGTCCGCGTCACCGGCACACCGAGCGATCCGCTCAGCCACGAAAAATATCCAAGCAGGACGAGTCCCAGCACGCGCGCCAGCGGATAGCCTTTATCGCCCAGCCCGGGAAATGCAAAACGGATGATCGGGTATGTTACGAGACCGAGAACAAAGATGAACAGATACCAGCTGATGAGTCCGACAATTGGATATTTATTTTGTATCCAATCGTAATTGAACAACTGCGACCATGTCCCGCCCGCCTGTTGTTCCGCAAGACTCTTCGGCGAAAGCATCAGGTCCTTGTATTTATATTTATTGATCTCCAGCGGCGTGAGATGCACCGCGCGGCTCAAATCCACTGCGCCGAGGACGGACTGAACTTGCGCGGCGTTGTAGTCCGCTCGCTTTTGGAAGACCAACACTTTCGGATGATCGTAGAAAGTGAAGGCTTCCTCTGCGGCCTGATCGTTGATAACCAGCGGACCGAGAGTGGGGTATGACTCAAAGGTCTTGACCAGATCGAATCCCAAATTACCTTTGAACATACCCGGCTCGGCGACGCGGTAACACCAGATGATATTTTTGTCCGGTGGACAACCGAGCAGTTCGCGATAATAGGCTGTCGTCAGCGGGTAGCGCTCCGGGACGCGAGTGATCTGCGCGTACTGATGATTGGTGGGAATGAAAATGTAATCCGTTTGATTCAGAATGTTTTCAAAGCGCGTCAACTTATCTGCATTGTCATCCCAATAGACCTGGAGATTGAGGTCGCCGCGATACATGCCGCCAAACGCGTCATAGCCATCAATGCGGAAGGGAAGACTCCAGTCGTAATCCGTCTCGTTGGCAAAGGACGAACCTTGCAGAACCAAATTTCCGCCGCTGACCTGCACGTTGAGGAAATACATCTGGCCTTGAGTCACGGCAAGGGGCCGATCCAGTTTCAGGATCGCGGAGTCGCCGCGCGGGTCCGCGGTGGAGGCGAATGTAGATGTCATTGCAGCGCGGGCCAGCGGCGCATCCGGCATTGGATTCGACTGGTTACCGATGGACAGGCTCAGGGTCGAGTTTGTTGCGGCGGGATTCAGGACATGCTCAAACGCAATCTGACTCACAATCCCATCGCGCTGGGGAATGAACGTGAAGGAATTCGGCGCATCCGGCGTAAGCGTGATGCCGGTCGGCACAGACAGCGGTTGGTTATAGATCGAGCCGTCCGAAGTTTGAATTTCCAGATTCACTGCGGTCGGCACATTCTGATAAATCCAGCGCGAAGCGGCCATGCGCGTTTCGGGGCGGGTGTAAACGCTGAGAAAAGCGAAGGCCCAAATCGCGGTCGCGAGCAGAACGATTCCGCCGATGGTAAAAATGAAATTACGTATTGCGTAATACGCATTACGTGACTTAAACAGATTCGGTAACTCAAAGACGGCCCACGCCGCCATCATGCACAATAACGGATAGATGGGCAGTTGGTAACGCATGGTCGGGTTGAACTGCAGAGACTGCCAGCCGAAGTACAGCGCGGTCCAACTCCACAGCAAAATATGCTGACGTTCGCCTTTGAGGATGCGCCACGCCATGTACAAAAAACCTAACCAGGCCAAAATACCGAGCGGCAATCCCAATCCCCAAACGGTGAGATTGGTGAAAGAATATAAATGCGTGCGACGCGTCCACTGCAAATTCCACGGCAGGTCGGCGGTGCCCGTGGCCTGGGCATATTGTTCTTTTAAATTCTCGATCCATTGTATGTTCGGCAGGAGACCCATGAACGCATATGGCTGAAAGATGCGGAAGGTAAGCAGAGTCGCGAGGGCGCCAGCAACCAAGTAAACAGCGATCAGTGACCAGTCACTACTGACCATGGACGATAGACGGTTGACCGTATCCTCATCCGAGTCGTCGGTCTGTCGTCCACTGTCCACGGTCAGATACCGCGCTGCCAGCGCGCCGGGCAAAGCCACCGCCAGGACAATTGCATTGATCTTGCTGGCCGCGCCCATGCCAAGCGCCAGGCCAAAGAAAATGGAATTCCAGAAAACGGGATCATGTATCAGCGCCACAAAAGAAAGCGCGGAACGCGTTTCGTTTTCATTATTCATCCCCGGCTTGTCATACGCGATACGCACCGCGAAATACAGAGCCAGATACATCCACGGATTCATGAACAGGTCCACCGTGAAGTAATGCGACTGTTGAATCTGCATGACCGCCAGTGCAGAAAAAGCCGCCGCCAGCAAAGCGATCCGCCTGTTATAGAGCCGCGCAACGATCAGATATAAAATGAAAATGGAAAACAGATCGGCCAGCGCAGAAAACTCTCGGCCAAGAAGTTTGATCGGAACCGCGTTCAGACCCAGCAGTTCATAGGTGTATCGCACAAGGAAGAGCGGCAGAGTTCCATACACATAAAATGGCGCGCCGCGATTGTTTGGATTCAAGGTGGAGTTGGCGGTATCAAAATATTCTGAGACCGTCAACCAGCGTTGATGTTCCGGCGGGCAGGCGTCAATGGATACACCTGGATCAACACAGGCATGGGCGCGCAAATTTTCCGCCACTCCGCTGATAAACAATTCATCAGGGTGTTGATTCTGGAACTCGCCCCAGTCCTCGCCGGTGGCGCGCAAAAATGCCGCCAGGGCAAGAACAAAAATCAAAAGCAAATCATAAATCCACGCGCGCTTTTCGTTTGACATATGCTTCAATGTATCATTGGAAAGTTAATCTGAACTAAATATTATTGCGCGGGCACAAAGTAAATCCAGAAGTCGTGGCCGGGGACGGGTGATTGGTGCAGACTCAACGATCCCTGCGGATACAACTGTCGCAGAGCATCCAGCGTCTGTTGATCGTTCTGCGTTGCATCCTGCACGCTCGCTTTCACAATAAACAATTTCGGCCCGCTCAATTGCACTGTGCCCGGCAGGTCATCGCGCCACATCGCAAAGTCGCGGTTCGGGATTCCCGCCCACACGCCGGGCAGCCGCGTGTCCACCCAATAAGGGAAAGGCACAATCCAAACCGTATCCGTCTCGCCATACGTCAGCCCGAACTGTTTTATGACGGCGCCCATCTCGGATGAGTTCCACGCGCCGGTGCGAAAGTTTTGATCAAATTGACGAAAGACCAGATCGTAATTTTGCGAAGCGGACATCAACAACAGGATTCCGCTCACGAGCCAGACCCAAATCATCCGCTTCTTTTCGGACCCGATAGCGGACAGCAGACCATCCAACGCCAGCGCCACGATGACGAAGACCGGCACGAGCGCGCCGCCCGCGCGATTCAATGCAGGATTTTCGTCAGGGAACGCGAGAGAAAGGATCGAGGGAAGCAAAAGGATGGGAATCGAGAGCAAAAGGAACAGGTCCAGCCAGTGGCGTTTTTGAATGTAACGCGCCAGCAATAAAACGATCCCAATCAAAAACAGCGCGCCGGAAACTACATCCAGCGCGGGACGATGCGGCAGGGAATTGACCCAGATGTTTCCATCGTCCCAGTTGAACATGCGGAGCGCGTTCCATGTATTCGATAAAAGGATTTGATACCACGGAGCGGAAAGCGGTTGTTCGACCACGCCCAATCGCGAGAAAGCGCGGAAGGAAAAGGAGTCCGGGTTTTCAGTCGCGTAACGCAGAAGCGGAAGAAACACGATGAGGGAAGTCAATCCCACAATCGCAAACCAGACGAGCGCATCGCGCCGCGCGCCTTTGGATTGCGCGTGCAAAACATAAAGGATAAAAGCCGCGGCGACAAGGAACGGCACAATGCGGGACGGGCTGTACCCGTGCAAACTCAAACCGAGGAAAAGGCCGGAAAGAATGAAGTCGTTGCGTTGCCGCGTGCGCAAGCCGCGAATCAAATAATACATGGTCGGCGCGACGAAGAGCGGATATAGCGGGAAGCGCAGACCGATGCGCGCGATCACATTCGGCCAATAGCCGATGCCCGCGAAGATAAACGCGATCAACCCAACGCGCGATCCGCCGATTTCTTTGCCTAGCAAATAGATGTAAGGCAAAGTAAAAAGCCCGAACAAGACTGTGCCAATTTTCAAACTGAGGAAGGAAAGACCTGTTCCAAAAATCCATGACATGAGCAGGGTCCAGTACATTTGAATGGCTTCGCGCCCGGTGTTGCGCGGAAAGAAAATGTGAGTCTGTCCGCGGCTTACGTCATACACATCAAGAATCTTTTCGGCGTGATCGCTGAACGGTTCCGCAGGTGTTTGCTGGATGTGATAGACGCGGAAGAAAATAATCAATGCGCTCACGGCCAGAATCAAAAGCGTCCAGCGCGAGATGTTAATTTGCCAGCCGCGATGCGAGAAAAAATCGCGGAGTCCTCGCAAAAATGAGGGCTGATTTGGGTTCTTCAGCCGCAAAGATCCGACGAACAAAGCCAGAGCAATGAACCAAAATGCCAGGTTTACGCCGGTGAACATGTTGCCGGAAAAAGTCAGAAATGCCAGAACCATAAACGGGATCGAAACAACAAAAGCCACACGACGGAACGTGAGCGGATCACTGCCTGCGGATGATTCTGCCAGCGGCGCGAGAGTCCATTGACTGCTCAGGACGGCAATGACCAGCAATCCAAGCGCCGAGAGATAAAAGGTAATTCCAGCGAACACTGAAGCATTGGGCGGTTCAAAGAAACGTTGAGCGGCCAACGCCAGGGCAAGTGCGATTAGAGAAACCCATGGGAAAGGAGTTGGCGGTTGGCGGTTGGCGGTTGGCGGTTGGATCTCTCCATCCGTTTCAACTTCTGACAACTCAGGAATTTCAATCTGCGGGCCGCGCCCAAACGACAGTTTCGACTTTAGGAAATCGAGCACGCTCGGCTCATCGAAATTACGATTCTCTTTACTCATACTCCTCACTGATCACTGATTACTGTTTCTTCGCGATCACAATCACACTCTCACCCCAGCGCACCGGCACAAAAATCCAGCCTGTGATGGCTTGAAATCCGCCCAATGAGCCAAAGAAAAGTTTTTGGATCGGCGACGGAATCACCGGCACATAAGGCACATTCCAGAAACCGTCTGCAAATGAACGCAGGATGGAAAATCCGGCCTCATGGATTAACGCGAACCATTCGGCAGGAGATTTGAGCGAAATATGCGTTGGATCAAGATAACCGATCCATTGATCGCCTTTCAGGGGTTTGAGCAAGCCATCCGGGTTGGGCGTGGCAAGGATCAGGATTCCGTTAGGTTCGAGCACGCGGCTGATTTCGCGGATCGCCTGCGCTGGGTCCGGCAAATGTTCGACGATATGTTTGATGATGACCACGCCGAACGATGAATCCGCGAATGGTAAATCCTGTGCGCTGGCCGTGCCCAACAAAGTCCGCTTCGCTTCGGGCTTCGAGCGGACGACTGCCCAATGATTCAAATCCATCCCGTAGGTTTCAAACTTATCTTCCAACTGTCCGACGAGGTGTCCCAGCCCCGAACCGACTTCCAGCAAACGCGAACCGGCGCGCCCATAACGACGCGCCAGCATCGCAAAGAATCGATTCGACCACCAATACTGGCTGAACTTTGCAAACGAAACGTTTTGATAAGTATGCGTGGAAAAATATTTTTCGTCGAAAGGCATGGCTGTTTCAACGTGTCATTCTGAGCGAAGAATCTCATACGACCTGCAAGCGAGATTCTTCGGTCGTTCCACTCCCTCAGAGTGACACTGTTCGATTATTTTTTCTTTGCAATATAAAATGTGAACGTACCCTTCTCAACCGCTTCGGCTGAAGCGTATTTCTTTACGTAACGCTCCGTCAGCCACAGATTCCATTTTTGGGGAGCAATGATCCAGCGGCCTGTCAACACACGCGCAACAACCGATGGAACGCCAAAATAATGTCCCCATTCTAACACGCGCATCGCGGCGGGCGAAAAATAATGCCACCAGCGCACGAGCTCAAAGCCAGCATTCTCCAATCGCTTTTGCCAAACATCAGGTTCATCTGCATGAGACACGCGTGAGATTTTGCGAAACCATTCGGTGTACCCTTTGCCAAGCAGGCGCGAAATCGAAAGTTCAGAAAGATAGCGCGTGTTCGGCACACAAAAATAAAATGGCGCGCCGCGCTTCAACACGCGCGCCGTCTCCACCAGTACCGCGTCAATGTGCGGGATGTGTTCGAGCACCGAGTTGCTGAATCCGCTGGCGAAATAATTCGAGGGGAACGGAGAACGCGCTCCATCGGCCTCCACCAGAGATTTATACGCGCCGAATTTTTGGGCCGCGTGGATTGGCCCATGCCACGGATCAAGACCCACGTCAATTTTCTGGTCGAAGGTCAGCGAGGCGAAATGTCCGTCGCCGCAACCCACATCGTAGACCGGCGCGGGCAGGGGCAAATCCTGATAATACGAAGATTCAATGGCGCGCAAAAAGGCGCGAAAATAAGGCAGGTCGCGCAAATGGAGAAAGAGAAAATCTTTCGATGTTCGATTTTCGATTTTCGATTTTCGATTAATCACTTCTTCCTCAGTAAATTCTCGAAGAGTTTCTCGTATTCTGCGGCGACTGTGTTCGGGTCGTAAAGTTTCCTGATGGATTCGATATCCCCGCGGAATTTTTGCGGCTCGTTCAGGACCTCAAGAACGGACTCTGCCAAAGAGGCCGAATCTCCAATTTGGGCGACGCGTCCCATGCCGTGCATCTTCACGGGTTGGCGCACGCCCGGCAAAGCAGACGCGACGCACGGCACACCATTCATCATAGCTTCAATCTGGACGAGGCCAAACGCCTCGGTCGAGTTCAGCGACGGCACGACCAGCACATCCAAGTTCGGATAAAACGCCGCCATCTGCACCGGGTCGAGATTGCCGAGAAAAGTCCAATGCCCCTGTTGTTCGTACCCGCGAATGCGCGGCATGAGCCGATCAAAATAGGCTTGTTCGCCCATCACATTTTGATAGGTCCCCGCGAAAAGGACTTGAGCCTTGGGATATTTTTTCAGGATGACGGGCAACGCGTCGAGCAGGACCTCGACTCCTTTTTCAGCGGCGAAACGGGCCGCCATGCCGATGACCGGTTTCCGGTCCGCGCGATGATGCGCTTCGGCAAAGGCCTTGACCGCGCCCGGTTGAGGAGTCGGCAGTTCAACGGGCGGGAGGATCGTCTGCACTTTCGATTTGTAACGCGAGAGATACGTCGAATTGTCGGCGTAATCCTGTGTGTACGTCACGATCTGATTCGAGAGAATCCCGGCCATGTTGTTTTGAAATTTGACGACGAGATTCACAAAGCGATTGAACGGGCCGGGCGGGAGGAGCAAGTCGCAATGATAGGTAAGCACCGCGGGCTTGCCAAAGAGGCGACCGCGTAACGCCACGCCCGGCGCGTCGAATTGCGGGAGGTGCATCTGCACCACATCGTGCGCGGCGACCAATTTTGTGGCGACCCAACCGAAGGTCGGCGCGATGACTCCCTTGCTGACGCGCAGAGCCACCGGCACGCGGATGATCTTCACGCCGTCCATCGTCTCTTCGCGCGGCAGGGACTTCTCGTACTGTGTGGTCATGACCGTAACCTGGTGCCCGCGGCGGGCCAGCGCGCGCGCCAGACGCTCGGCGTAGATGGTCAGGCCGGAGGTATGGGGGCGATAATAGGTCAGAACGGTCAGGATTTTCATGGGGCGGCTGGATTATACCCTCCGAAAATTCCCCTGAGGAGGGCGAATTTTGGAGTAACTAAGCGGAATTTAAGTGTTTATTAAGTATGTAGAGCAATTCAAATTCTTCGTATTCAGAAAGGAAATGTAAAAATGCCTACAAAGAAAGCATCACCAGCAAAGCAAGAAATGGGCTCAAACGGTTGGGCCAAGTGGGTTTATCTCGGTGGCGTGATCGTCGCCGGCTTGGTTTCAGCGTTTGGCATCACGGCCGCTGACCCCTATCTCCAATGGGTCCTGATTCTGGCTGGCATTCTGGCAGGAATTTTCTTCCTCGATTCGGGTGACGTGGTCAACTTCGGCATCCGCTTCCTCCTGCTGAGCGCAGTAGCCGGCGCCCTTGGTTCCGTGCCCACTGTTGGCACCTATGTGTCAGGTTTCTTCGGCGGCGTGGTGGCCTTCCTCGGCCCGGTCGGCCTGACCCTGCTGGTCATGTACTTCTGGAAGAAGTACTTCAGCAACATGATGTAATTGATCAACACACAAAGAACCGCCGCAATTGCGGCGGTTCTTTGTTTAAGTGGATCCTGGTACTTCGGTAAGGTTGTGAAGGTGCCCGCAAAAGATTACTATCACGCCCATCGTCAACCAACCAAAGGAAAAAGAAAGGAAAAGATCATGTTCAGCAAATTCGTCAAGAAAAATATGGAAGAAGATCCGCAAAAGGCTTTGGACAAAGGACGGGATAGCCTGAACAAAGGCATCACTGGCGGCCTGACCAAGGCTTTTCTCGGCCAGGAATTTGTGGATAAGATGAACAGTGTTATGGATCAGGGCCAGGCCGCGATGGACATGCAGAAATCCGGCCAACATCTGGCAATGAGCGGCATGGAAGCGACCGCCGAGGTGGTAGCCATCGAGGATACCGGCGCGCTGATCAACATGAACCCGGTCGTCAAGTTGAACCTGAAAGTCACCCCAGCCATAGGCATGCCTCCCTTCGAGACTGTTGGCGAATCCGTAGTCTCCAAAATCGCCATTCCGCGCAAGGGTGACACGATCAAGATCAAATACAACCCTGCAGACCCAAAGCAATTCGTCGTGATGTCATAAAGATTTATCAACAGCGATCAACAAAAAAGAAAAGCAGTGCACACTGCTTTTCTTCATTAACTTCAACTTCCGCGACTTTTAAAACAAATTTTTATTCTCTTTCACCCATTTGAACAATCTTTCAATCCCTTCTTCAAGACCAATCTTCGGCTCCCAGTCCAATTCCTTTTTTGCCTTGCTGAAATCCGCATAAAACACGCGCTGGTCACCGGGACGCCAATCAGCATGAGAGACGGGAATCTTTTTACCCAGCAGTTTCTCCAGCAGTGGCCCGAACTCAGCCCACACAGCCAGCACATTGCGGGTTCCGCCGCCCATGTTGTAGACCTGGCCGCGCGCAACATCTATTTTTTCAATCGCCGCATCGTAGGCATCAAGCAGATCATCCACGTGCAGAACGTCGCGCACTTGTTTACCGTCACCATAGATTGTAATCGGCCGTCCAGTCACCGCGGCGATGATCATCCAGGCCAGCCAGCCTTGATCCTCGACGCCAAATTGACGCGGACCATAAATGCAACTTTGGCGCATGACCACCGTGGGCAGGTTATAAATGCGCGCATAATCGCGCACATATTGATCGCCGGTTCCTTTCGAGCAACCGTATGGCGAATGAAAATCGAGCGGCTGTGTTTCGGGGCAACCCATCTTCAAATCCGCGTAACGCCAGCGCGTGGCATCTTCCACCAACTTTACATCGTCCATGCCGCCATACACTTTATTGGTCGAAGCATAAATGAAAACAGGGTTGCGGCCAGATAAGCGAGCGGCCTCCAGCGCGTTGAACGTCCCCAGCGCGTTGGACTCAAAATCCTGACGCGGATCGGTCACCGACGTCGTGACCGCTACTTGTCCCGCGAGATGAACGATCACATCGGACCCGCGGGCGGCTTCCATTAATTTGGCCGCATCGCGCACATCCCCAACGATCATATCAAATGATTTTTCGCCGTGAGTCGCTTTCAACCATTCGAGATTGCGCGGCGCGCCGGCGCGGCTTAGATTGTCATAGATCGTCACCTTCTCGCCGCGCCCAAGCAAACGATGGACATAATTTGAGCCAATGAATCCAGCGCCGCCGGTAATCAAATAATTCTTGGACATACTCTCTCCCGAATCTTGCTCACAGCTGATAATAATATGTTCGGCGTCGCGCGAAAAGCCCGACCGTCAGCATCCCAAACACAAAGCCGCCGACATGCGCCCACCACGCGATTCCGCTCCCGCCGCCGTGACCTTCCAAAGCGAGAAAGCCCGAGAACAACTGTGAGACGAACCAGAACAACAGGAAGATCGTGGCGGGGACCTCTACAATCGTGAAGATGAAGAAGATCGGCACAAGACTGGCCACGCGGGCGCGCGGGAACGAAATGAGATACGCGCCGAGCACACCGGCAATCGCGCCACTGGCCCCAATCATCGGCGCGCCGCTCCCCTTTAGGAGGAAAGACTCAAGCAACGCCGCGGCAATTCCGCTTAGCAGGTAGAAGACGAGATAACGTCCTCCGCCCATACGATCTTCGATATTATCACCAAAGATAAACAGCACCCACATGTTACTTAGAATATGAAACCATCCGCCGTGCAGGAACATGGCTGTGAAGATTGTGATCCATTCTGTTTCGGGGCGGACAAACAACTGGGTCGGGATCAGTCCCCACGTCCGTATCAAGCCTTCCAGAGCAGATGAACTGAGGCTGATCTCATAGAGAAAAACCAACACATTCAAACCAATCAAAGCCCAGTTGACAACAGGGATTCTGCGCGAACGCAGAGTGTCGTAAAGAGGAATCATGTTAATCTCCTTTCGATCTGAATTTGACCAATTGCTGGTAAATCCCCGAAAGGGTCTGGCCTTCGCGTGAGAGGGCATAGCCGCCCAGCACGATGGCGGTCAGATAATTCATGAGATGCGTGGTCAAAGCCACGGCCAACGAAGTATTTTGATCACCCGATACCAAGGTCAAAGCGCCGCCGAGGGCGCCCTCCAGCGTCCCCACCGCGCCCGGCAGAGATGGCACTGCATTTCCAAAGGCGCCCGCGCCAAGTCCAAACATTGCCCATGTCCATTGTGCCTGCGGAAAGTAGGCAAGAAGAATCAAATAAAAGGTGACGAGCGACATTCCCCAATTTATCAGCATCCAAAACATGAAGCGGGTAAAGAGCCATCCATCGGTCAGCGCGCCGAGACCGGTCAGGAACGATTCGAGGAGACTTCCACCAAAACGTTGAATGGACGGCCAGCGGGCGCTGATCTTATGAAATGTATCAAGCGCCCATTGATCGTTTTTCGCCAGGATATACAGAAACAGCAATCCAGCGAGAACCACTACGCCGAGAATCATCGCGATTCGATCAGCGCCTTTTACGCCCACGACGAACGGCAGTGAACTCAGAAAGAGCGCGGCCGTGATAGCCAAATCTACCGCGCGCTCGATCACAATGGTCGGAAGAATCTCCGCGAACTTCATATCGGTTTTACGACTGAGAAAGTAGGCGCGTCCCAACTCGCCGAGGCGAAAGGGAAGAAAGGCATTGAGCAGATAGCCAGCGTTCAAACTGTGAAAGGCCGCCCAATACGGCGCACGCTCCCGCAGTAAAGTCCGCCAAACAATGGCGCGCACATACAGCCAGGCAAAAGCAATCACAAAAGCAACCGCGATAAAACGATAATCCGCTGAACGAACAGCGGCGATCATCTTCGGGATATCAACGAAATATAAAATGGCGGCAATCAACAAAAGACTGATGAGAGCGCCCGGGAGCCAGCGTTTAATGTCTTTCATGTTTTTTACCACGAAGAACACAAAGAACCCCAAGGTTGGACGAGCAATGAGCAAGGCGTCTTTGCCAAGATTTTCCTTCGTGCGCTTCGTGTCCTTCGCGGTTAAGAATCATTCCTCTTCCAATTTCAACACAGCCATAAACGCCTCCTGCGGGATCTCCACATTGCCGACCATCTTGAGGCGCTTCTTGCCCTTCTTCTGCTTCTCGAGCAATTTCTTCTTGCGCGTGATGTCGCCGCCGTAGCATTTGGCGAGCACATCTTTGCGCGTGGCTTTGACATTGGCGCGCGAGATGATGCGCCCACCTGCCGAAGCCTGGATAGCAACATCAAACAACTGACGCGGGATGATATCTTTCAGTTTTGTAATCAAACGCTGGCCTTTGTGGTACGCATCTTTCTTGTGAACAATGGCCGCCAGCGCGTCCACTGCATCACCATTAACGAGAATCTCGAGTTTTTGCAACTCATCGGGACGATACTCAAGAAATTGATAATCGAGCGAGGCATAGCCTTTGGTGCGTGACTTCAATTCATCGAAGAAATCCACAATGATTTCGGAAAGCGGTATTTCATAATTGAGTTGAACGCGATGCGGCGCAGGATATTCCTGCCCTTTGAAAATGCCGCGCCGTTTGGTAACCAGATCCATGATGGGGCCATAATAATCGGTGGGCGTGATGATCTCAATCGTCATCCACGGCTCGCGAATCTCAACGATCTTTGATTCATCATCCGGCAAAGCGGCGGGCGAATCCACGGTGATGATTTCATTGTCAATCGTCACCACTTCATATTCCACCGAGGGCGCGGTGAACAGAACATCAAGGTCATATTCGCGCTCAAGACGTTCCTGAATAATTTCCATGTGAAACAGGCCGAGAAAACCGGCGCGGAATCCAAAGCCCAGCGCCTGGGATGTTTCAGGTTGAAAAGTCAATGAGGCGTCATTCAGTTGAAGTTTCTCGAGCGACTCGCGCAGTTCGGGATAATCGTCGGCTTCGACGGGATAAATCCCAGCGAAGACCATCGGCTTTGGGGTACGGTAGCCCGGTAAAGGGTCCGCGGCAGGAGCCGAAGCGCGCGTGATCGTGTCGCCCACGCGGCATTCGTGCACGGTCTTGAATCCGGTTGCGATGTAACCTACTTCGCCCGAGGTCAACTTTTGCACAGGTTTCATGCCGGGCGTGAAGATGCCGATCTCCACCGGCTTCATATCTGCTTTGGTGGCGAACAAGCGCAAAACGTCGGTGGCAGTGAATGAACCCTCGAACACGCGCACATACGCGATGACGCCTTTGTATGAGTCGTAATGTGAGTCGAAGACAAGGGCGCGCAGAGGTTCATCCGGCGCATCTTTGGGAGGCGGGACGCGCGTGACAATGGCTTCGAGGACTTGATCCACATTCAAGCCTTCTTTGGCAGAAATGCGAATCACCGCATCCGCACGGACCCCGAGCAGGCTGGCAACATCTTCGGCCACTTCATCAGGCCGGGCCGACGGCAGATCTATTTTGTTGATGACGGGGATGATGGTGAGATCGGCGTCGAGGGCCTGATACAAATTTGCGAGCGTCTGGGCTTCGATGCCTTGAGTCGCATCCACGACCAGCACCGCGCCTTCGCACGCCTTGAGCGCGCGGCTGACCTCGTAACCGAAGTCCACGTGGCCGGGCGTGTCAATCAAATTGATCTCGTAATTATTTCCATCTTTGGCCGTGTAAAACATGCGCACCGCGGAGGCCTTGATCGTCACGCCTTTTTCGCGTTCGAGGTCCATCGAGTCGAGCACCTGCTCGGTCATCTCGCGTTCGGAGATCGCGCCGGTGAGTTGAAGCAGGCGATCCGCCAGCGTGGACTTGCCATGGTCCACGTGCGCGATGATGCAAAAGTTGCGGATGTGACTGGTCATTGTCGAATATCCTGAGTTCTTCAGGGCGTGCGGGAGTATAACTTATTTTCACCACGAAGGGCATGAAGGATACAAAGTTAAAGAATGGATTCAATCAATATGGCCGCGTCAAGTGTGGACTCACCCAAATCTAACCAGACCAAAAACTCAACATTCCCCTTCGGCCCCAACAGCGGACTCTTGATCAGGCCGCGCAGGCCGAAGCTTTCGCTCTGCGCAAAAGCCAGCACATCCAGCAAGACCTGTTTGTGAATCTCCGGATCACGGATCACGCCATCGCCGCGCGAGACATCTTTCTTTCCGGCTTCGAATTGAGGCTTGATGAGGGCGATGATGCCCCCCTCGCCCACTCCCTTCGGCCGGGGCACTCCCCCCATTTTCTGCAAAAATGGGGGGAGATGGAGAGGGGCTAACCACTTCTTCACCACCGGCAATAATATCTTCAACGAAATAAATGACGCATCAATTGTGACCAGTGAAACCTGCTCCGGCAGGGAGTCAATGAATCGCGCGTTGGTCTCTTCCATGACGACGACGCGCGGGTCGTTGCGGAGTTTCCAGTGCAAAATTCCTTTGCCGACATCAATGGCGTAGACTTTCGCCGCGCCGCGCTGAAGCAGGCAATCCGTGAAGCCGCCCGTAGAGGCGCCGACATCTGCGCAGATTGAGCCGTTCACATCAATGGCAAACGCCTCGAGCGCGGCGTCCAGTTTTTCGCCGCCGCGTGAGACGAAGCGCGGACCCGAATCAATTGTCAGCGTGGCAGAAGGTTCGATCAGCGCGGCCGCTTTGAGGGCGGTCTGACCGTCCACGCGCACTTGTCCGGCCATGATCAATGCCTGCGCCTTGGCGCGCGATTCGGCCAGTCCGCGTTCGACGAGCAGGACATCCAAACGAGCTTTCCGCATGAAAGAATTGTAATTCGATATTCGATATTCGATAATCGATATTCGATAATCGAGTGTAAAATTGCAACATGCTCAAAGCTCTTTTGAAAACCATGCGCCCGCGCCAATGGACGAAGAACGTGTTCATCTTTGCCGCACTGGTGTTCGACAAACAATTTTTCATCGTCGAGTCGTTCCTGCGGACTCTGGCGGGCTTCGCATTGTTTTGTTTGATCTCGTCTTCCGTTTATATCTTCAACGACCTGGCCGACATCGAAGCCGACCGTCAGCACCCGGAGAAAAAGAAACGACCGATTCCATCCGGGGAATTGCCAGTGGGCATTGCATGGGCCGCAGGGATCATCCTGGTCATTGTCACGCTTGCAATCGGATATTGGCTCTCGCCTGCTTTCGCCGCGGTGATGGGTTTGTACTTTTTGGTCAACCTCGCCTATTCAAAATGGCTCAAGCATGTTCCCATCGTGGACGTTTTGATCATCTCGGCAGGCTTTGTTTTGCGCGTGGGCGCGGGCGTGACCTTGATTCATGTCGAACGTTTTTCGCCGTGGCTGTACGTGGTGATGACTTTACTCGCGCTGTTTCTGGGCTTCGGCAAACGCCGCGCCGAATTAACCCTGCTTCAACAGGGTGCAGGCTCGCATCGCAAAGTGCTCGATGGTTACACCATCCCGCTCCTCGATCAATACATCATGATCGTCTCCGGCACGACCATTGTGGCATACTCGCTTTACACGTTTTCCGCGCCCAATGTCCCGGCCAATCACAGCATGATGCTCACCATTCCTTTCGTGGTGTACGCAATCTTCCGCTATCTGCACCTGATTCATGTTGAAGAACGCGGCGGCGAACCGGAGGAGATTTTGTTGAGGGACCGGCCCTTTCAAATTGCGATGGTCTTGTGGGCATTGACCGTGCTGGTCGTCTTCTATTTGTCGTGAAAGCGTCGGCTCCCGGCAAGATCATTTTGTTCGGTGAACACGCGGTCGTCTATGGACGACCTGCGTTGGCCATTCCCGTAACCCAAGTTCATGCGGATGTCGAAATCTCAGAGTCTTCCCGCGCAGGAATTTGGATTCACGCCTCGGCCATTGGTCTCCACGCCGAGCTGAACTCGCTTCCTTCCGACCATCCGCTGGCCGCCGTTATAAGAAAATTTTTCCCCCGCCCCAACACTTTCCCCTCACCCTTGCTTCGCGACCCTCTCCCGCGGGGAGAGGGCGGCATCGAAATAAAAATCACTTCAACAATTCCTGTCGCCTCGGGCCTTGGTTCCGGCGCGGCAGTATCGGTTGCAATGATTCGCGCGTTATCGTCCATGGTCCATCGTCCGTTGTCCGATGATCAAGTCAGCGCAATGGCCTACGAGATCGAGAAACTTCATCACGGCACACCGTCAGGAATTGACAACACAGTGGTAACTTATGCAAAACCGGTCTATTTCATCAAAGGCCAGCCGATTGAGATATTGAAAGTTGGCAAACCTTTTACGATTGTCATTGGCGATACGGGCATCTCCGCGCCGACTAAAGAATCGGTGGCGGATGTCCGCAAGTTGTGGGAGGCAGATAAAACCAAATGGGAAAAGGTGTTCGATGAGGTTGGAGAGATTGCGAAGAAGGCGAAAGAAAAAATAGAAAGTGGAAGGTGGGAAGAACTGGGTGAATTGATGAATCAAAATCATGTTTTACTTAAAGAGATGACGGTTTCATCACCGGAGCTGGATAAACTTGTCAGCGCGGCGCGGAAAGCGGGCGCCCTGGGCGCGAAGATGTCCGGCGGAGGACGCGGCGGCAACATGATCGCGCTGGTCACGCCTGACATGGCGGAGGCCGTTGCAAGGTCAATGAAAGAAGCGGGCGCAAAGAATACGATTGTCACGAATGTCAGTTAGCGACTCCTGTATGCAAACAACTCCTCAAAGACCTCCTGTGTATTATCGCCTCCTGCTTGCCCTGGCAATCGGGGTAGCGGCGGGATTCCTGCGAACCTGGCTGGCATATGAGACCCAAAGCGGCGCCGGTGATTTTTACTACGCCCTCAGAATCACACGCAACTTGTGGAGCGGGCACGATCCTTATGACTATCCATTGAGGCCTGATTTGGTTTCTTATTCGCTTCCGACCGGCCTGATGGTGGCGCCATTTGCCATCCTCCCAGATGAACTCGCTGGCGGCGTTTTTATCGGCCTGAGTAGCGCTCTGCTTGCCTGGTGCATCCTGAAAGAGAATCGCACATGGGCGCTGGGAATTTTTCTATCGTGGCCGTTTGCCTATGCACTGGTATTTGCACAATGGACACCGTTGATTGTATGTTTGTGGTTCATTCCGAGCCTGATGCCTCTCGTGCTGATAAAACCTCAAATGGCGCTGCCTCTCATCGCCACAAACAAAATAGACCGAAAGGGCGTATTGCTCACAGCGCTGATATTGGTCGTTTCGCTGATAATCTATCCTGCATGGCCATTTGCCTGGATGAGTCAAATCAAAACCTACACAGGAACGCCTCCTCTCTTCTCATTGCCGCTGGGGCCTCTTATTTTGCTCAGCCTTTTAAAATATAAAGACCGGCGCGCCTGGCTCTTGCTTCTGATGGGAATCATGCCTCAACGCGTGATCTACGATCAACTTGCGCTGTTATGGGTGGCAACGAACGGCGTCGAGATGTTGATTCAGATTCTTTTCTCCTGGATAACCCTGCCCGTATTGGTCGCTTCAGGCGGCTGGACTTCCATGCCGATCAACTGGCAATTTTGGATTATCCTCACTATCTACCTGCCAGCGCTTGCAATCTTATTTTTTCCATCTATTCAAAACACTATCCCTCGCCTTCTGAAAAGATACGCCAAGAAGTGAAGAAAAAAACAAGCACATTGTTCAACCGAACAAATTACAAAACACATCCTGCTCGGTGCCTCACGAGATGGTCTGCAACTATTTTTGCGTACGCAGTAATAATGATCGGGCTGTTTTGGGCGCAAAATGCCTGGGTTGCATTGTTCGGTTTTCATTTCGTGATGGTCACATCGCTTCTGATTGCAAGGCCCAATACCCCTTTCTCCGTTTTATTCAAGAGCAATCATCCAAATTGGGTTATCGTCAACGCTATATTAGGCAGTTCAAGCGGAGTGGCTTTATATCTTCTTTGGCCTTACCTTGGAATCGCTGAGAGCGTGCCAACGCAACTCGAAACCATGGGGTTGACCATCTTGACCTGGCCGGCATTCATCGTATATTTTTCTTTGATCAACCCATTTATCGAAGAATATTTTTGGCGAATTTACCTGGGCAGTGAAACCAAAAGGTTTTATCTCTCAGATGCGATCTATGCAGGCTATCACGGGTTAGTCTTGTTTGGAAAGACAAGTTGGCTGATCATTGCGCTTGTCGTTTCAGCGTTGGCCTTTGCGGGTTGGTTGTGGCGACAAATCGCGCGAGAAGATAGCGGATTGCTGGCACCCGTTGCAGGACACATGGCCGCAGATTTGACAATCTTGGCAACCGTGTATCGGATGTGCACACTATGAACATCTTTGTATTGAAATTGATTCTCGCGCCTGTCATCCTCGGCGGCGCAAGTTTGGCAGGTCGCCGCTGGGGACATGCGATCAGCGGCTGGCTGGTCGGTCTGCCGCTTACATCCGGACCAGTGATCTTTTTTCTTTCACTGAGTCACGACACAAGTTTTGTTTCATCAACCGTCCTCGGGACATTGAGCGGAGGATTTTCGCTGGTTGCATTTTGTCTCGTGTACGCGTGGCTGGCGATGCGATTCAAATGGCCCATCGTGCTGGCCGGCAGTATGCTGGTCTATTTTGGCATCGTGGCGGTGATGCAGAATTTTGTCGTGCTTTCGCTCGCGCCGCTGGTCATCAGCGTGGGCGTCGCCATTTTGCTCGGCTTGTGGCTCATGCCAAAGGGGACGCAACTCGAATCGAACGATGTTCCGCCCGGGCGCTGGGATATCCCCGCCCGCATCCTGCTCGGGACCAGTTTTATCGTTTTATTGACGGAAATCGCTCCGTTCATCGGCGCGCGGCTCACGGGTCTGCTGGCGACCATTCCGTTGTACACCGCCATTCTGACGGTGTTCGCCCATCGCCTGCAGGGACCAGCGGGCGCGGCAGGCGTCTTGCGCGGTTTGTTGTTCGGTCTGTTCGGCTTTCTGGGATTCTTCACCACGCTGTCTTTGCTGATCGAACGCGCCGGCATCGCAATCGCATTTGTCTTCGCCACTGCTACTACATTGATCGTTCAGGGAATGACGCTGTTGGTGTTGAGAATCGAGCATAAAAAGATTTAACCGCGAAGCCTGCTAAGTAGTCGCCTCAAAGTCTTTATAAAAGTTTTGTTGATCGAGCCGCCGTCCTCGGCGGCGTCCCCGCCGCCGAGAGCATGATTTTGTAAAAATAATTTCGACCGACTACTTGGATCGCAAAGTAAAAAGAATAAATCTCGGCGCTCTATGTGCGTTCGCGATTTCAAAGAAGGATAAATAATGAACAATACAGCAGATGTCATCATCATCGGTGCGGGAGTTCACGGCGCGAGTTTGGCTTTCCATCTCGCGCAACGCGGCGTGAAGGCAATCATTCTTGAAAAGAAATTCGTCGCGGCGGGCGCAACGGGAAGGTCTAGCGGACTGGTCCGAATGCACTACGATGTGCGCGAAGATTCGGAACTGGCCTGGGTTTCGTTTCAATATTTTCGCAACTGGAAAGAAATCGTCGGCGGGGATGCAGGTTTTACACGCACAGGTTTCATTCAACTCGTGGCGCATGAAGACACCGAAAAACTAAAAGCAAATGTGAAGATGCATCAAGAGATTGGCATCCCTGTCGTGCTCATCAAAGCAGATGATGTCAAACGTCTCGCGCCGTCTTTCATCACAGATGACATTGAGCTCGCCGCGTACGAACCCGAATCCGGGTACGCCATGCCGAGCGACACGGCCAATGCGTTCCTCAACGCCGCAAAGAAGAAAGGCGCGCATCTCGTTCAGGATTGCGCGGTGACAGGGATCATTGTCAGCGGAGGCAGGGTCAAAGGCGTGCAAACCGCTCAAGGTCCGTTCGAGGCGCCGATCATCGTCAATGCAGCGGGCGCGTGGGCGGGAAAAGTCAACGAGATGGTTGGACTCGATTTGCCATACGATACGTGGCGTCACGACACGATGTTCGTGGCGCGCCCGCGTCAGGTCGGGCCGAGTCATCCCACTGTCATTGATTTTGCAAACGAAATGTATTTCAGGCCCGAAGGCAATTTGACTCTCGTCGGACTCGAAGATGGAAATCCGCTTGGCGAATCGCCGGACAGCGACACCGACCATGCAAAGAAGGGATTCGTCGAGCGCGGCATTGACCGGATTTGCAGGCGCATCCCGATCATGGAAAACGGCGCTCTGCACTCCGCTCATGGCGGCTACGACGGCATCACGCCGGATCAACACCCCCTGCTGGGCGCGGCGGGACCGGACGGTTTTTATCTCGATTGCGGATTCAGCGGCACCGGATTCAAAACTTCGCCCGCGGTGGGACTGTGCATGTCTGAATTGATTCTGGATGGAAAGTCAAAAACAGTTGACCTTTCGATTTATCGTCCACAACGATTTACAGAAAAGAAGCTTATCGTCGGAGAGCATCCATACAGCAGTATCTGGAAATGAAGAAGTAACCAGTGAACAGTTGTCAGTGATCAGTAAAAGCTTTCCGAAGTTGCAATAAACTTCGGAAGTCTTTTTATCAATCTCGCATGATTTTCAAATAGTGCCTGTCAAACGCGGCCAGCAGGCTCTCGCGCGGTGTGTACCATCCCGGCGAATAGGCCTGCGAACTCACGCCGAGTTGTCCCAACTCACAGACGTGCCAATCCTGTAAATTGGTCTCATGCCAAAAGTCCACGGCTTCCTGCGGATGAAAATCGTCGCGGCCAAACGATTCGGGATTGAACAACCACTCGCTGACGATCAGACTGTGACCGGGCGCATCAGGCAGGACAAGATGAAACATCACATAATCCGGATGGATGTTCAACAGCAGATTCGGCAGAATCGAATAATAGTAGCCGCGTTTGCTGTTCTCGCCAAGTTGACCAAGCGGAAGCGCGCAGGCGCGGCCCGTGACCGTCATGCTTTCGTTGGTGATTTCCATAAAGCCACCGAGGAACGGGCCTTCAGTTAAGTCATTATTGCCGCTGGTGTAATCGGTAAATTTATTCAACAATGGATGGATGGTCGGGCAGTGATAGCACTCGTTGAAGTTCTGGAAGATGTATTTCCAATTTGAGTTAACGTCATACGAAATACGCTGATGCGATTTGAGCCGATCCAAATTCCATGGTTGGAAGCGATTCATCAATGGCGCATGAAGTTCTTCAAAGGATGTCGGTTCGTCCATGCCAAGATAGACGAAGACGAATCCTTCCCAGACTTTGAGCGGCGCGGAGCGCAAAGGGAATTCGTCCCAGCGAAAGCCTTCGACGTCCTTCATGAACGGCGCGCCGATTAATTTGCCATCCAACCCATAGGTCCAGGCGTGATACGAACATTGGATGCTTCCGCTGAAGCGTCCCTCGCCCTCCTCGCAGACGCGCGTCCCGCGATGGCGGCACACGTTGTAGAAAGCGCGGATTTGATTCTCGCGGTCGCGTAAGACGATCAGGCTCTCGTCGAAAAGATTGAAGAGGAAGTAGTCTCCCGCGTTGGGAATACGCGATTGATGACCGACGCAAACCCAATACTTTTTGAAGATACGTTCTTTTTCTCGCGCAAATATTTCATCTGACGTGTAATATTTTTGCGGCAGGGTCATCGAACCGGCGACGTAATGTTCAGCGGTTTTGAAGAAAGTGGTCATGGCTCTCTCCTTTGGAATAAAAAGACCGCAGGCTCATCGAACATGCCTACGGCCACAAACTCGGTCACGGATAACCCGCGCCGAGTCGTCAAACGTCGCGATCAACCAAAACTTCAGGAACAGCGTGAAGCCGAATCAAAGCCAGTAAATCGAAAATCATGACCATGATTTTACACCATCACAGCCTCGCAAGCCTCGGCCCGATCAGCCTCCGATGCGTGACACGCATACAGGCGTCCATCACCACCTGCAAACCTGCGGTGCGCGCTTTCTGCGCGGCCCCTTCGTTGATAATACCGGCCTGCATCCACACCACCCTGGCGCCGATCTTGATCGCCGATTCAACCACCGGAGGCACATCCTCCGATTTGCGAAAGACCTGCACTACATCTACCTTTTGTGGAATCGATTCCAAGTCGGGATATGCCTTTTCGCCCAGGATTTCCGTCGCGGTCGGGTTGACCGGGATGATCTGATAACCCTGCTCTTTCAAGTAGGACACAATCCAATAACTTTCCTTTTCCTGATTGGAGGACAGACCCACGCTGGCAATTGTCTTCACGGATAACAAAATTTCTTTCATCTCTTTATCACTGTTCATGCTGTTCTTCTCCTTTGATCCGAGCGGGCAATATCGCTTTGAACGTCGTCCTGCCCGGCTTCGACTCCACCAGCAACTGTCCGTGATGGCGATTGGCGATGATATCGTGCGAAATGTGCAGGCCAAGTCCCGTGCCATGACCGGGCGGCTTGGTGGTGAAGAACGGCTCGAAGATGCGCGGGCGGATGTCGTCGGGAATGCCCGGGCCATTATCGGTGATCTCAACGATCACATGTTTATCTTGCGTGTATGTCCGCAAAACGATTTCACCCTTGCCGTTCATCGCATCAATCGCGTTGTCAATGATATTGGTCCACACTTGATTCAATTCGCTGGCATAGGCTTCGATGCGCGGCAAATCAGCGGAGTATTCGCGCTTCACGGTCACGCCCTGCTTCAATTTATGTTGCATGATGACCAGCGTGTTCTCCAGCCCCTCGTGCACATCCACTTCGAGCAACGGGGCTTGATCGAGATACGTGTACGATTTCATCGCCCGCACGATTTGCGACAGGCGTTCCGTGGTTTGTTGAATCTCCGACAGCAATCCCATCACAAGACATCCCGTTCCCAGCCATTGAATGGATACATCAAATAATGTCGAACTCTTCAACTTTTCAAGCGACTCCACGCTCCACCCGAAATTGACCATGGCAGGCGCGAGTTCCCACGCCGATTCGACTCGGTTCGCTTCCAGCCACCCCTGAAGTTCATCCACGAGATCAATCTTTTCCAGGGCTTCGAGTTTGACCGGAGCCGCGAAGCGATGCGAGGCTTCCGTCATTAAGTTATCGAGCCACACGGTCTGATTTTCCTGGAGCGCCCGCACCTCCAACTGATGACCCAGCAATTGCCATTTCAGGAGCGACTTGTTCAATTCCGATGCGCTCCTCTGCGCGGCCGCGGCGGGATTGTTGAGTTCGTGCGCCAGGCCGGCGCTGAGCGTTCCCAGCGCGGCCATCTTTTCCTGCTGGTGAAGCAGGGCTTCGTTTTGACTCAACCGCGCCATTACCCACTGCAGAACGGCCATCGTGGCCGAGGAACTGGAGGCTAAAAGTTTTTCAAACGCTTCTTTGGGGATGCGCAAAGTCTCGCTATCCGCCACCGCGATCACGGTGGCGGAGCGCGGCGCGTGCGAAAGCAAAGCCATCTCGCCCACCACATCGCCCGGGTTGCGGACATCAATCTTGATCAGCGATTGCCCGGTTTGTTTCTGAATTTCAAAGCCGCCTTTGATGACCACATACGCGGAATCGCCCGGCTCGCCCTGCTTCATCAAAACTTCACCGGCGCGCAACGTGATCGGTTCGGCCATGTCCATCAGTTGCTGAATCTCCTGATCGGACAGACCCTGAAAGAGCGGGGACTTGCGCAGGTCGTTGAGGTTCATAGTGGTCTCACGTCGTTGTGAGGAGGGCGTCAGCCCGGCGAAGCAATCTCATCGTTCATTTGGAGATTGCTTCGCTGCTTCGCGGCTCGCAATGACGTATCACAGCGTCTTCAAATATTCCTTGATCAATGCGTGCGCAATGGCGCCCTCGCCCACTGCGGAGGCGACACGATGATTCGTCCCGAAGCGGACATCGCCCGCCGCGAAAATGCCGGGGACGCTGGTCTCCAATAAAAACGGGTCCCGTTCGAGGGTCCAGCCCTGAGGCGGCTTTTTATCCACCATGAGATCAGGGCCGGTGAGAATGTATCCTTTTCCACTGCGCAAGACCAAATCGGCAACGAGCTGGCTTTGCGGTTGAACGCCGATGAACACAAACAGCGCAGACGCATTCAGGGTTTGCGATTCGCCGCTTTCCGTATTTTTGATGACAATTTTTTCGAGCGTGTTCTTTCCAATCACCTCGACCAGGTCGGTGTTAAGTCGCAGTTCGATCTTCGGATTGTTCTGCATGGCATCCACTAAATATTTCGACGCGGTAGGTTGCCTGCCGCGAATCAACACGGTGACCTTCTTCGCAAACTGACTCAGATACATCGCGCCCTGCCCTGCCGAGTTCGCGCCACCGACGACGAAGACATCCTGATCTTTGTAGTGCATCGCTTCGGTGTAGGCCGCGCCGTAATAAATGCCCGCGCCGGTTAATTGCGCCGCGCCCGGCATCGTCAAAGTATGGAACGACGCGCCGGTTGCGATCAAAATGGATTGACAGGAAATTTCGGTTCCATCCGCGAGTTGCACGATGCGATACGAATCTTTGACCGAAATGCGTTTGGCTTCCTGTGCTGAAAGAATCTCCGCGCCGAAACGCTTGGCCTGTGAGACGGCGCGGCGCGTCAGATCGTCGCCGGAAATGCCCGCGGGAAAGCCGAGATAATTTTCGATCTTCGGGCTGCTGCCTGCCTGTCCGCCCGGCGCGGCCTTTTCGATGACAAGGCAATGCAAACCTTCCGAACTCGCGTACACCGCCGCGGCCAACCCGGCGGGTCCACTGCCAATGATGACGAGATCATAAAACGGAAGCCCGGCGCGCGTTTGCAAACCAACTTTTTCCGCGAGTTCTTTGAGATTCGGCTCGGCCAGAATATTCCCATCGGGAAAGAAGATGACCGGAAGTTTTGCCAGCCCGGTTGGCGTTCCCTCGACCCATTGCCGCGCGCCCGAATCCTTTTCGACATCCAGCCATTGATATGGGATTTGATGCCGCGTCAGAAAATCCTTGACCTCGTGGCTGGTCGGCGACCACAGAGTTCCTGCCACGCGGATGCCGTCGTACGGCAAACGGACGTGAGCCTTCCAGTCCTCGAGTAATTCATCCAAGATGGGATACAGTTTTTCTTCCGGTGGATGCCACGGCTTCATCAGATAATAATTCAGCCCCACTTCATTGATCGAATCAATCGCGGCCTGCGAATCCGCGTAGGCCGTGAGAAGCACGCGCCTGGCTTGCGGATACGTCTTGATGGCTTCCATCAAAAATTCCGTGCCGCTCATTTCGGGCATACGCTGGTCAACCAAAAACAGCGCCACAGTTTCGTTACGCTGTTGGAGTTTCGCCAAGTAATCCAGGGCGGCTTTGCCGGAGTTGATCGGGATGACGCGGTAATCCTGTCCATAATGGACGCGCAGGTCGCGTTCCACCAAATTCAAAACGGACGGGTCGTCGTCAATCGTAAAGATGACCGGCTTTGCCATGCTGTATTCCCTCGAATCGTTTCTGGACTTAACTTATCCGTGATTGTATCAAAGAAAATCCCCCGGCACATCATTGCGAGAAGGCAGAGAAATGCTGGAAACCTCTTCTGACACAGAGAGCACTAAGCCCATAGAGAAAAAATCTCAAAATCTCTGCGAACTCTGTGGCTTAACATACGCAGTGCATCTCACGTTTTCTTTCGCACATACAGCAGTTTTTCGACGCGAGCAACGACTTGATTTTTCTCGTCCACCACGTCCACCGTAAACGTCGGCTCGACTTTTTTCTCGCGATCCGCCGCGGCACGGATTTCATCCACGCGCTCCGGCGGAATGTGAAACGTCGCCGTGACCGTTCCGCGTCCGGGTTTCAAAAATTGGATGCTTGCGGCTTTGTCCCACACGATGTAGTCATGTCCCAACAAGCGCATCAAAATCAGCATGAACCACGGATCGCACATGGCGTACAACGATCCGCCGAAATGTGTGCCGACGATGTTTCGGTTAAGCGCGGTCAGCTTCATCTCGACGCGTATCGTGCGTTCATCAATCCGACGCGCCCGAATCCCCGCGCCGAACAAGGGTGGATAGAAATTGATCAATCGTTCGCGGAATCTCTGCCAGCGGGTGCTCATCGAACATGAAGTATAACAAAAGAAGCCAGCGAAGAATTTCGTTGGCTTCTTGAAACTACTCGTGACTTATTTTTTCTTCTTTGCTTTCTCCTCTGCCCGCTTTAGATTTTCCTTTACCCTGAACTTCACGATCTTGCTGATCAATTTCAAAGGCAAGGGCTGGTCAAGTGGAAATTGCACAGTGCCTTTTGCGCCTTTGTAAACGGACAACTCTTTCTTGAACGCCTCAATTCCGCTGGAGGTCGGGAAGAAACTGATGTGATCCTTGAACGCAGCAAAGTGGACCAGATTGCCTTCCAAATAAAAAGTGGGAATTTGGTAACTGATCTTTTCCATCGCATCCGGCGCGGCGGCATGTATCGTTTTCCTCAATTCTTTCAGCATTTTCTGCACATCTTTGGGGCAGGCCGTGATGTAGTCGTCAATTGATGCAGGTGCGACTCTCTTGCCTTCCATGGATTCTCCTTTCACATGTCATTCTGAGGGAGCTTCTGGTCTCGATACAGCGGCGGTGATTGAGTAGGCCGAAGGCCGTATCGAAATCCCGCCGCCTACTCGACCAGCGATTTACATAAACTATCCCTTCACATACGACAACTTCTCGCAGATGAGACCTTCTTTCAATTTGAATATGTCCACGCCGCGGACGTGTCCATTGCCCCAATCATATCTCCAGCGCATCACACAACGCAGACCCATGCCAAAGATCTCCTCGATCTCGATGTGAGCCTGCGGTGACTGGCGAAAGAACTCCTGCCAGAATTTCGTGACCGCTTCTTTCCCTGAGTACACAGTACCATCCGGCGCGGGACTCGTGTTTTCAAAGATGCAATCGTCGCCCATCAACTTCATCATGCCTGCCACGTCGTGATGGTTGAAGGCCTCATTGAACTCAAGCACAATGCGCATTCCTGACTCTAACTTTGACATGCGGATTGGACTCATGGGGAGACCACCTCTTTCATCAATAGAAAGCTGGCTGGCCAGCTAAGAGGCGAGTAATAACCGTGCTTTTAACGTTTCCATTCGATATGGCCATTGATGCCATTTTTCTCAAAGACTTCGAGAATTTCAGCGCAAAACCTTTTCAAATCATCATCACCTTTGTCTTTTGCAAGTTCATACAAATGTATAAACATTCTCTTGCCTGTTTCTGTTTGCTTATAGTTTTTCTTTCTAAAGTTATGCTCCGAACACAAGGTTTGTCCATTAGAGATTTCTGCTTTTCCACCTTTATCTTTAGGAACAATATGATCTGCATGAATTTCCATACCATCTCGTCGTCCACGCCCACAGATTACACAGCGATAGTCGTCTCGCTTAAAAATTTGTTCTTTTTGTTCAGGCGTAAAGTCTTCGAGTTCTCTATGCGTTGTTGCCTCTGGGTCGTATTTGTAGATGCCCTTACTAACTTTAATTAAGATGCCTTCTTGGTGAAGAGCACGAATACCTCTCCAAGGATCTCTTGGTGGTGTTTTATGTTCCAACAACCATTGCTCTGTTACCCAATCAACAACTGGTCCGTGTTCAAGCTCTTGGTTTGGGTGACTTATAAAATACTCCAACAGTAAATCTCGAATGGCGCGCGTCATTTACTCTCCACCATTAGTTTGAATGGTTCTTGAGAAGCAGATGTCAAATTGATGATACGCTTTCTTGACAATTCACAATATTTCTCATCAATTTCGATCCCCACACCAAGTCTTTTGTTTAACGCAGCAGCAATTACAGTTGAGCCACTGCCACTAAATGGATCAAGCACTACATCACCCACGAAGCTAAATAACTTAATGCACCTTCGTGGTAATTCAATCGGAAACGGTGCAGGATGTCCTATTTTCTTCTTGCTTTCACCACTAAAGGCCCATACGCCGTTTGTCCAATCCATAAATTCGGTTTTGGTAATATCGGACACCCCGCTCCCGCCATTTTTCTTCCACCGTTTCTTGTATAGCACAATTATTAATTCCACAGGAGCAATGACGAACGGAGCGGACGCGCTCATCCAAGAACCCCATGCAGTTCTTCGTGATATATTTCCTTCATTCCAAATAATGGTTGAGTGATACTGGAATCCTAACTGTTTAGCAATGGTGGTAATGTCTGCTCCAACACTTTGCTGTCCACCTTTGTTTTTATCCAAGGGAACGTTCAAACAGAAACGCCCCTCATCTTTGAGCCATTCGAAACATCGACTCATCCATTTTCTGCTAAATTCAAGGTACTCACTGTAAGTAAGGTCGTCTTTGTGAGAATTATATTGAATGTCAACATTATATGGAGGCGAGGTAACAATAAGGTCAATACTACCATTTTCAATTAATGTGGTAGTGATTACATCGTCATTCAACAATTTAACTGTATTGCTCTCAAAGAAGATTCGGGGTTTTGTCATTGAAACCTTCCAACCAGAGATTTGGTGGTAGCCTCAATTATAAACCATATGTTCTAAATCACTCCCATTTTCAGGTCTTTTCTTCAACGTATAATTTATAAAAACTGCATTATAAATATTCTGTACTAACGCAACAAAAATCCATTAGGAAGAAAATCATGTCCGACTCAGACGTCTTCATCATCTCCGCCGTCCGCACCGCGATTGGCTTGGGAAAAGAAAGCGGCGCGCTGCATTCCTTTCAGCCTGTTGAACTGGCTTCGCTCGTGATGCGCGAAGCGGCCAAGCGTGCGGGCGTTGACCCGGCGCGCCTCGACGATGTGATCTGGGGCGTGGTCACGCCCATCGGCGATCAGGGTGGCAATCTCGCGCGGCTCAGCACGCTCAAGTCCGGCTTTCCCGTCCACGTGCCGGGCGTCAGCATCAACCGCATGTGCGGCTCGAGTCAGCAGGCAATCCATTTCGCGTCGCAGGTCATCCTCTCCGGCGACGCCGATCTCGTCCTGGCGGGCGGCACTGAGATGATGTCGCACCAGCCGCTCGGCGCGGATTATCCGCGTGAGTGGCCCGACGTTGGACACAAGTTGATTCATCAGGGACTCAGCGCGGAACTCATGGCCGAAAAATGGAATCTGACCCGCGACGAACTGGACAATTACGCCTTTCAATCGCACATCAAAGCGGGACACGCCATTGACTCCGGATTCTTCAACGAACAGATTCTTCCCATTGATTTGACTCGCGGGTCGAGCATCCTGAGCGAAGCGAAGGAGTATCGAGACCCGAAGCGCCTCGAATCGGACCCTTCGACAAGCTCAGGGCAAGCTCCAAATCTTTTTTCCGTTGACCAGGGCGTCCGCCGCCCTCCCGACCGCGACAAGATGCGCGCCCTCCAACCGGTCTTCAAACCAGACGGCGTGATCACTGCCGCGAATTCTTCCCAAGTCTCCGACGGCGCCGCCGCGCTTCTGCTCGCCTCACCCGACGCAGTCGGACGATATAACTTGAGTCCGCTGGCCCGAATTGATACGCGCGTCGTGGTCGGTTCTGACCCAACGCTGATGCTCGATGGTCCGATCCCCGCCACGCAAAAAGCTTTGAAGCGCGCAGGTTTGACTTTGCAAGACATGGACGTCATCGAAATCAACGAAGCCTTTGCATCCGTCGTCCTCGCATGGGCAAAAGAATTGAACGTTGATTTGACTTGCGTCAATCCCAACGGTGGAGCCATCGCGCACGGGCATCCGCTTGGCGCAACGGGCGCGATTCTAATGACGAAACTGGTCTACGAATTAATCCGCCGCAAAGCGAAATACGGATTGCAGACCATGTGCATCGGTCATGGCATGGCAATAGCCACAATCATTGAAAGAATTTAATTCACCACAAAGGCACAGAATGCACAGAGTTTTTCTCCGTGAGCACAAAGGAATCTTTCGGTTCTTTGTGTCTCTGTGATGAGATGGAGGAAATATAAATGAGAAGGACAAGGAAAGAGCAAATGAGCTCTCGAACCAGATCATCGGCGCGGCGATTGAAGTGCACAAACAACTTGGTCCCGGTTTACTCGAATCTGCTTACCAGACTTGTCATCGTCACGAACTTGAACTGCGGAATATTTCAATCGAAACTGAAGTACAACTTCCGATAAAATACAAAGGTGTTGAATTGGAATGTGGTTATCGAATGGATGAAGTAGTCGGCGGGCTTGTTGTCGTAGAATTGAAATCAGTGGAGCGGCTGGAGCCAATCCATGAAGCCCAACTGTTGACTTATCTCCGCCTTTCCGGGCATTGGCTTGGACTTTTGATTAATTTCAATGTACCTGTTTTGAAAAACGGCATCAAACGTTTTGTGCTGGCTAAGACTCTTTGTGAATCAAATTGAAACCTTTGTGTTCTTCGTGCCTTTGTGGTGAAAACGATCTACCTCGCCCTCGGAACCAACCTCGGCGACCGCCTTGCCAATCTGCACGCGGCGATTGATTTGTTGTCACCGCCCATCGTCCTCGGTCCACGGTCCAAAATCTATGAAACCGCGCCCTGGGGCTACACCGATCAGCCCGCGTTCCTCAACATGGCAGTTAAGTGCGAAACAGACCTCGAGCCAGAGTCCCTCTTGAAGCGCCTCAAGCAGATCGAGGTCCAGGCAGGACGCGTGAAGACTTTCCGCTGGGGGCCGCGTCTCATTGACATTGACATCCTGTTTTATGACGACCTCGTCTTGGAATCCGAATCGCTGACCATCCCGCATCCGCATCTGCATAAACGCGCCTTTGTCCTGGTCCCGCTGGCAGACATCGCGCCGGATTTCGTTCATCCGATTTTGGATAAAACGGTCGCTCAACTGCTGACCAAATGCGACGCGAGCGGCGTCAAACCGTACGAGTGACGTTATAATGCGGCAAGAAGAGGAGAAGCGATGACCGAACTCAAGCCCCTGAATTGGACTCCCAAACCCGGCGTTGGCATGAACGCCGTCCGCCGCGCAGATGGCGGCATGACGCTGACCTTCACCGATCTCTCGGACGCCACCCTCAAAGAATGGCGCGAGTTCGCGCTCGATCATCTGCTCGGCTCCGACCGCCTCACCCGCAACCTGTATGACCTGCGCGCGGTGAAGGAGATTCCCGAAAAAGCCATCCGCACCGCCGTCGAAGTCAACAGCGACCCATCGGCGCGCAACATCCGTCTGGCGGTTGTGGTTGCAAACGAGAGGACCGCCAACGCCATCCGCGAGATTGCCGCGCTGGCCCTGCCCGAAACCGCCTCAGCCATGAAGTTGTTCACGAACATGGATGAGGCCGAGGCCTGGCTTTCGCGTCCGCTGGATCAGATACCGTAGATGGTTGTGTCACTCTGAGCCGCATAGCAGCGAGGAGTCTCGGACAAGAACGAGATGCTTCGCTACGCTCAGCATGACAAATTGCATCCATGAAACCACTCACCGTCGGCAACTTCACTTTCGACTGGGGAGCCCGCACGTATGTGATGGGCGTTCTTAATGTCACGCCTGATAGTTTTTCCGGCGACGGCCTGTTATCGCCCTCACCCCAACCCCTTTCCCAAGGTTGGGAGAGAGGTGAAGGGGTGAGGGCGGCTGTTGAGCAAGCACAGGGATTTGTCAGCGCGGGCGCGGCTATCTTGGATGTCGGGGGGGAGTCAACGCGTCCGGGGTCGGAGCCGATCGCCGTCGAGGAGGAGAGGCGGCGCGTCATCCCTGTCATCAAAGCGCTCGTTAAAGAATTTCCAAATATATTGATCTCGATTGACACATATAAATCCGCCATCGCGGAAGAAGCGTTGAACGAAGGCGCTCACATTGTCAATGATGTGTGGGCGTTGCGCGCTGATCCCGAATTGCGGAATGTTGTTGCCAAAGCAAAATGTCCGGTGATTCTGATGCACAATCGAAGCAACCCGGCCAGCGTGGAAGTGCGCTCGCAACTCGGCAGCGCGTACATCGGCGCAGAATATCAAAACCTGATCGAGGATGTGAAGCGCGAATTGATGGACAGTGTGAACATCGCGCGCGGCGCGGGCGTTGACGACAGCCGCATCATTCTGGACCCGGGGATTGGATTCGGCAAAAAGGTCGAACATAATCTGGAACTGATCAACCGCCTCGACGAAATCCGCGCCCTCGGCTTCCCCGTTTTGTTAGGCCCCTCGCGCAAGTCGTTCATCGGCTTCACCCTCGACCTGCCCGCGAATCAACGCGTGGAGGGAACTGCTGCGGCGGTCTCGGTGGGCATCACGCGCGGCGCGGACATTGTCCGCGTGCATGATGTGGAGTACATGGTGCGCGTTGCAAAGATGACCGACGCGTTGGTGCGCGTCAGACAATAGACCATCCCCTACCCCGATTCTTTCTTCGCTTCCTCTTTTTCTTTCATGGCATAATTCAAACATGCCTGCACAAACGATCAGTATCGTTCGCCGCCGACGCGCCCGCCGCGCTGAACAGCGTCATACGCGCGAAACCCGTTCCCGCATGGGCGGCGTGGGATTTGGAATCATCCTTTCGTTATTGATCGCAATCATCATCCTGCTCGCCGCGCTGGCCTACGCCGACTTGACGCGCGATCTCCCCAATGTTGATCTTCTCCCCTCTCTGCTGAACCCACCGGATGGACTTTTACTCCAGCCGACGCGCGTCTATGATCGCACCGGCCAGCATCTTTTGTTGACGTTCGCGCCCAACGATGCGACGCGGCGTTACATCCCGCTCAACCCGCAGACTCCTCAACATCTGCCGGATTTTCTGGCGCAGGCCACAGTCGCGGTGACTGACCCATCCTTTTGGAATCATTCCGGCTATTCCCTGATTGATTGGCAGAATCCCGATTCGCATCCGACCATCGCGCAAAAACTTGTTTCGGATTTGTTGCTCTACAACGAGAAACCTTCACTGCGGCGCGCTTTGCGCGAACGCATCCTCGCCGCGCAAGTCACCGCCAGGTTTGGGCGGACTCAAATCCTGGAGTGGTATCTCAACTCGGCGAACTATGGCAATCGCGCATTCGGCGTGGACGCGGCCTCGCAGATTTATTTCGGCAAATCCGCCTCCGAGTTAACTCCCGCCGAGTCCGCAGTGCTGGCCGCGGTCAGTGACGCGCCCAGTTTGAATCCGTTCGATGCCAAAGATGTGGCTCTGCAACGCGGGCGGGATTTGATTTATGTCATGGCGTCTTTGAAGATCATCTCGACTCAACAGGCAAACGATGCGCTGGCGGTTTCCCCCGCCCCCGTCCATCTCTCCCAAAATTCTGCGAATTTGGGGGGCGAGAAAGAAGGGGATGCCTTCCTCAATCTCGCGCTCAATCAACTCGACCAGCAATTCACGCGCGACCGCATCGAGCGCGGCGGATTGATCATCACCACGACTCTCGATTACGATCTTCAACAACAGGCAACCTGCGCCACGCTCGTCTACGCGGCGCGGCTCGAAACCATGGCCGACCCATCCGCTCCATGTGAGGCAGCGCGCCTGCTTCCGGCTTTGCCGCCGGGCACGAATGTCAGCGAGCCATCCGCGAGCGCGCTGATTCTCGATCCACAAAACGGACAAATTCTGGCGGCGGTGGGTGAAACACTTCGAGGCAGTGAAACAGCCTTTTTATCGGCGCACGATCCCGGGTCCCTGATGGAGCCGTTTGTTTATCTCACGGCGTTCACGCGCGGGCTGAGTCCCGCGTCGCTGGTTTGGGATATTCCATCGTCCAGCAATATTCAAAATCCCGACGGGCAATTTCATGGTCCGGCGCGCGCCCGCATCGCGCTTGCCAATGATTATCTTGCGGCCGGGCAGGCGATTCAAAATCAGATGGGATCGGAGGCGGTTAATCGCATCGAGTCTTCTTTTGGACTCGATCAATCAAATGAGACTTTGCTTGACATGGCAACAGCCTACGCGACGCTCGACGCGCAAGGCGTGCGTTACGGTCAGCCCGGACCTTATGCCGTGCTCCGCGTCGAGGGGCTGGATCATTCGCTGTGGCTGGATTGGAGCAACCCGCAAGCCCAGCCGGTCGTGACCCCACAACTCGCGTATTTGATGAACAATGTGTTGAGCGACGAAACCGCGCGCTGGCCTTCGCTGGGTCATCCAAACGTTTTGGAAATCGGGCGGCCCGCAGGGGTGAAGATCGGTCAGAGCGATTCGAGTTCGGATTCATGGACGATTGGCTACACCCCCTCGCGCCTCGTTGCGGTCTGGACGGGAACTCATGCCAGCGATGCGCCGCGCTTTTCTCCGCGCGTTTCCAGCGGACTCTGGAGCGCGTTGATGCAATTTGCATCACAGGGCCTGCCCGCAAGTGGCTGGCCTGTGCCCGCGGGTGTGACCGTGATGAATGTCTGCGATCCTTCGGGGCTATTGCCAACAAAAGATTGCCCGTCTATCGTGAGCGAAGTTTTCCTGAACGGGAACGAACCGGTCCAGCCAGATAATTTGTATCGAACCTTCTCGGTCAACCGCGAGACGGGATATCTGGCAACCGTCTTTACGCCGCCGCAATTGATCGAAGACAAGGTCTTCATGGTGATTCCGCCCGAAGCGCAGGCCTGGGCCAAAACCGCCAACATCCCCGCCGCGCCGACTTCGTACGACGCCATCCAGCCGCCGCAATATGATCCAAATGTGCACATCAGTGCGCCAGCCATGTTTGCAGAAGTGGGCGGCAAAGTGCAATTTGTCGGCTCGGCTTCCGGCGCGGACTTCGATCATTATCGCATTCTGGTTGGTCAGGGACTCAACCCGCAGGAATGGATTCAGGTCGGCGCCGATTCGACCACGCCCGTCGAAAATGGAATCCTTGCCACGTGGGACACAACCGGATTGAATGGTCTGTACGCGGTGCAGTTGCAGGTCATCCGCACCGATCAGCGCGTGGACACCGCGGTGACACAAGTCACCGTAGCAAATAAATAATTGGGATGGATTTCTCGCAATATTTTATTCGTATCTTCTAAACTACAATCGGAATATTGCAAGAAATGTTGCATTTTCGCCGATAAGGTACAATGTAGTTGTTCCAATCGTCATTCCGGCTGAATACACAAATCGTCTGCGTGATATTCCGAATGAAAGGGTAGTTATGAAATCCATGGGGCTTTTTGAAAATCGCCGTTTTGTGTTGGCGACCGCCATCGTACCTTCGGTTATCTTATTAATCGTAATAGCCAAAATCTTAACGGCGGGCCAAGAAGGAATGACGGCTCTGATCAACGATGCCGCTTCTTTTACTTGCGCGTCAGCCGCATCTGTGCTTTTCACAAGGGCCTGGCTGTCCACAAGCGGGAAAGACATTTCCAGAAGAATTTGGGGACTGCTCGCGATCGGCCTGATCTTATGGACAATTGCAGAGGGAATCTGGGGGTTTTACGAGGTCATTCTTGGTGAAGAAACTCCTTATCCATCCATAGCCGATTTCTTTTGGATACTGGGTTACCTTCCCCTTTACCTGGCATTGTTTATTCGTTACAGAGTATTTCAAACCACATTCAATCGCTGGCAGAGATGGTTCATTTCCGTCATTGTAATACTGTTTTCAGTCTTTATCTTCTTCTACGTTATCAAGCCAATCCTTATGGATTTCGACCAGCAGAGAATCCTTGAGAGCGGGCTTAACATTGCCTATCCCCTCGTTGATCTGATCCTCTTGATCCTGACCTTCATCATAGTCTTCTCGTTGGAAGAGGGCAGATTCGCCATCGCCTGGCGGGTTCTTACAGTCGGCCTTATATGCCTCTCCGTAAGCGATTTGATGTTCTCCTACGCAACCTGGAATGAAGTCTACTATCCGGAAGGTCAATTGAACTTCATCAGTGCCGCAATAGATGTTCTTTATGACGGGGCCTATTTGTTATTGGGTCTGAGCATCTATACGTATGGGCTGATCTCAGAACTGCAACAGACATCACGCATCAACCTAGTCCTGCGCTCGCTGACCAAGAGCAACACTCTTGTTTTTATTGACCCGCATGGCAAAATCCTTTCGGCAAGCAATAATTTTGCGGATCTTATTAATGCGGAAGATAAAGATAAATACATCAAAAAATCCTTTGGCGAGACTCTCGGAATAGATCCCGTGATCATGGGCGAGTTAATGGACACGACCTTCAAGCGCGGTTTCATAAGCAATCAGCCCGTCCTGATCAACGATTTGCATCAAGACCCCAAGAGCGTATGGCTGACTTCTTATGCAATCTACGATCCCCCAGGTCAACTCGACTGTATTGCGCTGGTCCTTCGCACCGATCAGGTATTACAAAGCAAGCAGGAAACACAGCTGGCCGATGACCAGCAAAAATTAATAGACTATTACCTCACGAAGGCCGGAACCCATAGCTTTGAAGAAAACCAGGCCATCAAAGCATATTTTCTCGAGCACATCAACTCGTTTTATTCATTGGTTCGGCAGTTCAGCGGTGAAAAAGTGGCGCTCAAACTGCTTGAAAGATTGAATCAAAGTGCCATGCAAAATAAATGGCGGTTTTCCTTCTCCGAACAGCACATCAGTATGCCGGAAGAATATGAGGGGCAGGTGCTGGCGAATTATTTATCCGCCTTATTGAGCGAGGCCAGAAACTTTGCCATAGACGCAACCAACTTGAAGGTGGTCGAGCAGGAGATAAAAATCCTGGACGCGAATCTCAGCCCCGAAGTCCTGCAGTATATAGATCAATACGATCTGCGCGGAAACAGGAAGATTCTCTTTTAGGATGACAGCAAACTGATTCTTTGCAGGCGCTCGCGTCTTTTCCTAAATCATATGTCGTTATAAAGAGGGTAATCTCGTCGAACAGGATTTCGTCCTTTATCGCCCTGTATAAAACGCACCTCCTTTGACAAATACGAAGGAGGTGCATTCATCTGTTCGCGGTACGGTCGCGGATTTTTTATCCGCGATGATGCTTATCGCATTGCGTGAGCAATACGTTTTTTTCATTCAAGGTCAAACCATTCTGTGCAAGGGAGGGAATCGCTAAAAAAAGATTACAATTTGGGCCATGTCTTCTCTTGCAGACAAGTTGAAATCACTCGGCGTTCAGGTTGGGACTTCGCATCTCCCCGCCCCTCAGCCGGACGACCGTTATCCGATTGATTCTGTCCTCTCTGGAGAGGTTCTCCCAACCCAACTGGGTGAAACTTTCATCCACCAGGAGCGATTCGCCGCGGATTACCGTCATGGACATGCGCCGATTCGCCTGAACAAATCCCTTGAGATGATGTCGGCCTGGGCTGCCGACTCTCGCTTGCGCGATTTGCCCATCGAGTCTTTTGCCTTCCTAGACACTGAGACATCCGGCCTGGCAGGGGGGACAGGAACGTATGCTTTTTTGGTCGGCGCGGCACGCTTTGTGGAGGGTGATTTTGTTTTGCAACAATTCTTCATGCGCGATCCATCTGAAGAACCGGCTTTGCTGGAGGGCCTGGCGCATTTTCTCGCGCCAGCACAGGCCCTGGTCACATTCAACGGCAAGGCTTTCGATGCGCCCTTACTCGCGACGCGCTATACATTGCACAGCATTCCGATTCCGTTCAAAGGCTATGCCCATCTCGATCTTTTGCCGCTGGCCCGCCGCCTGTGGCGCGACCGGTTGGAATCGCGCGCCCTGAAATATCTCGAGGAAAATATTTTGCGGGCGCCGCGCACAACCGAAGAAGTGCCGGGCTATGAAATCCCCTGGCTTTACTTCGACTATTTGCGCACCGGCGACGCACGCCCCTTGAAAGGCGTCTTCTACCACAATGCCATGGATGTGGTGGCCATGGCCGCGCTGTTGAGCCACACCGCAACGATGCTGGCGGATCCATTTCATGAAGGCATTGAACATGGACTGGATGTCATCGCGCTGGCAAAACTTTATGAAGACCTCGGTCAATGGGATACCGCCGCGCGTCTCTTCGAGCGCGGACTGGAAAAAGGCGTCAGCGAGGAAAATTTTTGGGAAGCGACGCGCCGGCTCTCGGTCCTGCAAAAGAGGCGGGGCGATTTCGATCAGGCGCTTCGCCTGTGGGAAAAAGCCGCGTCCGAAGGTCACATCTATGCTTATGTCGAATTGGCAAAATATTACGAACACAAGAAGCGCGATGTGAAGTCCGCGCTCAAATGGACGAAATCCGCGTTGAAACAGGTGGAGAAATCCGATCTGCCGGTTTATATCCGCAAGCATTGGCAGGAGGAATTGAAGCGCCGCCGCGAACGGCTGGAAACAAAATCGAAATGATTTTGACTTATAATTTCGGAAACTCGGAGGAGCCATGGAGATCACTGTTTCTAAGCAACAAGGGAAAGTGCCGGTGACGGTCGTCCAGCCGCACGGCGACGTGGATGCGTCGAATTACACGGAATTGATCAGCAAAGTGGAAGAGTTGCACAAGAACGGGGTCAACGACTTCGTCATTGATTTGAGCGATGTGTCTTTCATGTCCAGCGCGGGACTTGTAGCCCTGCACAGCATTGCCATCATGATGCGCGGCGAGAAGCCGATGGATCCGCAATCGGGCTGGGGCGCGCTCAAAGCCATGGATCGCGACCGCGACCGCGGGATGCAGAAGCATGTCAAACTGCTCAAGCCGCAACAATATGTGGCCGAGACATTTGACAAGGCAGGCTTTACTCAGTTCTTCGAGATTTATAACGATCTTCAAAAGGCCGTTGCTTCGTTTTAGTTTTCATCACAAGTGAAAGCCACAGGCGAACCTGTGGCTTTATTTAATCAAATGTATATCCCTCATTATTATCATGAAGAAGATTTGAACAAGATCGCTGACTTTGTCCGCGAACACGACTTTGCGACTCTGGTGATAGCAGAAAACGGCGCGCCCGTTGCTTCGCATCTGCTCGTGGACCTGACAACGGACTCGGATGGAACGTGGCTGATCAACGGCCACATGGCGCGCGCCAACAAACTGTGGCGCGCGTTCGATTCGACAAAGGAAGTTTTGCTGATTTTCGGCGGGCCAAACACGTACATTTCGCCGACCTGGTACAGCCATCTCAATGTCCCGACCTGGAATTACATTGCGGTGCATCTCTATGGCACGCCGCGCCTGATTGACGGCGGGCCGGAATTGACCGACATCCTCTCGCGCCTGATCAAACGCTACGAAACCAAATCCGATTATCGTTTGGAATCCCTGCCGCGCGATTTTGTGGAAAAAGAGATGCGCGGCACGATGGGGTTTCAAGTGAAGGTGACGCGCGTGGAGGCGAATTTCAAACTCAGCCAGAATCGCAACGACGAGGATTATGCCAACGTCGTGCGCCAACTCGAAGCGCGCGGCGACGAGCAGTCTGTCGCCGTCGCAAATGAAATGAGGAAAAACCGAAAACTTTAGAAGGAGAGCTTATGAAACGCAACCTCGGGGTTTATTTCATTGCAGGTCTGGTCGCGCTCAACATCACGTTTTGGATTCTTTTCGGCCCCACCACTGGTCAATCGAAAAACTTTCCGCAACAGGTCGTCGCCGAAACGCTTTCCTCCAGCGCTATGATTCTATGGGCCAGCGGAATTTTTCTTTCCAACAAGCCGCGCTTCCTCGAACCCTATTTCGGCGGCCTCGACCGCATGTACATCATCCACAAGAATATCAATATTCTCGCTTTGTTGATCATCGTTGTGCATCTCATTATTGTTCCGACGACTGATAAGGGCGGCCCCGGTGTTTGGATCGGATGGGTCACGTTTCCGTCCATTTTGATTCTCGTCCTGCTCACGGTTGCACCGCGCGTTCCATTCATTAGCAATTTTGCGCGCCTCACGTATGACAAATGGCGCAACCTTCATAAATACATGGGCCTGCTTTTCATGATGGGCGCGACTCACATGTTGATGGTCCAACCGCTCATCATGAACGCGCCGGTTGTGTTTGCCTACGTTGAGACGATCATTGCCATCGGCGTGCTCGCCTATCTTTACAAAGAATTTCTGTGGACTCGTTTTCACAAACATTACGCGTATGTTGTGCAGGATGTGAAAAAATTAAACGGTACGGTCACACAAATCACGCTTCATCCGCGGGACGCCGCGCTGACTCATCATGCCGGACAGTTCCTCTACGTTCATTTTGATACCGATAAAACGCTCGAAGAGCCTCATCCGTTTACGATCAGTTCCGCGCCGCGCGAAGGCGATTTGCGTCTCTCGATCAAATCCAGCGGCGATTGGACACAGCACCTGCATGAACACCTCCAACCCGGGGCCAATGCGTTCGTCGAAGGGCCGCACGGCGAATTCAACTATAAGACTGGAAGCCGGAAACAGATTTGGGTCGCGGGCGGAATCGGCATCACGCCATTCATCAGTTGGATGCGCGACTTTGAATCCAATCCGCATGGCCGTGAGATTGATTTCTTCTACACAACCACCGTTCCCGAAGAGGCTTTATTTTTGGATGAGATAGAGAAAGCCAAAAAACATACAGGCTTCCGCGCGCACATCTCTCATTCCGTGCGCGATGGCCGCCTGAGCGCAGACAAAATCATCGCGGCCAGCGAAGATTTGGCTGGAAAAGATATTTACATGTGCGGCCCCGCGCCGATGGTGGAGGCCTTCCGCCTCGCCTTCAATACAAAAGGCGTGCCGGATGGAAAAATCCATTACGAAGAATTCAATTTTCGATAGTGATACAATCAATTATCAAACTTCAAGGAGAATGATATGGGGCCGCAGATCAACGATCTGGTCGCCATGGGCGACATTGAAACGTTGTATGAATTGATGGCAGAAGACGACGATTGGATGATTCAGCTCGACGCGGCGGAGGGATTGGTCAAACTTGGCGATGCGCGCGGTCTGGATTTTCTGCTCAGCGCGAGGGAAAGCGATGATGAGGAGGTCCGGGATGTGGCGAGGGAGATTCTCAATTCGCCTGAGATCAAAAGAAAACGCGAAGAGTTGGAAGCGGAAGAAAAAGCAGGTCTGAAAGAAAAAGTAGAGAAGGCAAAGGATCGTCTGCAAAAAGGCCGTAAGGTCTTTCAGTACAAAATGGTCTATTTGCCTGCGGGCGACATTCTCGATGAAGACTTGAGTGGAGAGGGTTTCGATGTCCCCGCGCTGACCGAGTTCGGCCTCGAAGGTTGGGAAGTGGTCAACATCATTCCCCGCCGAAAACAAATGCTAACCGGTGTGATTGATGATAGCTTTTCTGGCGCATATTTCCTGATCAAAAAAGAAACCTCGCCGGAGGAAGCAGATGAACTGGATAAAATATAGGAGGTAGTATGTGCATGTTTTGCGCGGCCATCCCTGCCGCAACCGCCGCCGGCGCGGCATGGAACAACAAACAAAACGAAGCCAGGCGACAGGCCGAAGCCGCGGGCGTCCAAAACCCTCGAACAAAACCCATCATGCCAATCACAGCAGGCGTTGTTATTTTGCTGTTGATCGGCTCGATCACATATCACACATTGACGTTTCGCTCATGAGACTCCGCGCGTTTGGTTTGATCCTCCTGGCCGCGACGTTGTTCGCGGCCTGTTCATCCTCGTTAGAGGGCTCGTCTACGCCTCCTGCCTCGACCTCGAACGGACTCCGCGTCCTGGCCGCGGAAACATTCCTGGCCGACATCGCCCAAAACGTGGCCGGAGATCGCCTCAACGTCGAGTCTTTGTTGCGCCCAAATGTTGATCCGCACGAGTTCCAGCCCACGCCTCAGGACGCGATCAAGATCGCGGAGAGCAGAATGCTCATTGTCAACGGGCTGGGATACGAAACCTGGTTGACGAAGGAATTTCAAAATAACGGAAGCCAACACCTCGTCCTGGTGGCGAGCGAGGGATTGAGTCCGAATCCCGATCCCTCCGGCGAACATCCGGACGGCGATCCGCATATGTGGATGAATCCGCTGAATGTCATTCACTATGTGGAGAATATTCGCGATGGTTTGTCAGAGATTGATCCGGCTGGCAAAGATGTTTATGCCGCAAATGCCGATGCTTATATTTCCAAACTCAAAGATTTGGATCTATGGGTCAAGAACGAAGTCGCGCAAGTCCCGCCCGAAAAGCGACTGCTGGTCACGAACCATGATGCGCTTGGATATTTTGCGCAGGCTTATCATTTCAAAATCGTCGGCGCAGTGATTCCGAGCGTGACGACCGAGGCTTCGCCATCTGCTCAGCAACTCGCGGCGTTGATTGATACAATCAAAAGCAGCAACGCGCCGGCCATCTTTTTGAACGTCGGCGAAAACCAAAAACTCGCGCAACAGATCGCATCCGAGAGCGGCGCAAAAGTCATCACCGATCTTTACGTCGAAAGCATTTCCGCTCCCGATGGTCCTGCCCCCACATACATAGACCTGATTAAACACGATGCCGCAGTCATTGCGGATGCCTTGAAATAATCGCAGGTCGTCAATTTGAAATCGTAAATCGAATGTCTCACACTCCGCATCGCCTCGAAGTTCAAAACGCCGACATTGGTTACGGCGACAAGACCGTTTTGCACGATCTGACCTTCCATGTGCCGCACGGCGCGCGCGTTGCCGTGGTGGGACCGAACGGCGCGGGCAAATCCACGTTGTTCAAAGCGCTGGTCGGACTTTTGCCTGTGCAAAAGGGCCGCATCCTCATTCACGGCCTGCCGCTCAACGCGCACAAGGATTGCGTGGCGTACATCCCTCAACGCGAAGAGGTAGACTGGCGTTTCCCGGTCACAGTCAATGACGTGGTAATGATGGGACGCTTCGACCACCAAGGCTGGTTCAAGCGTCCATCGCGTAACGACAAACTGATTGTCGAACGAAGTTTGTCTCAAATGGGCGTTGCAGATTTATCGCGGCGTTCCATCAGCGATCTCTCCGGCGGGCAACAGCAACGCGTCTTCCTCGCTCGCGCGCTTGCACAGGAACCGCACATCCTGCTGATGGACGAACCCTTCACTGGTGTGGATGTGACCACACAGGAAGCCACGTTGAATCTGCTCGATGATTTGCGCGCCGCGCAGGTCACAGCCATGATCTCGACGCATGATTTGAATCTTGCCTCCAGCAAGTTCGATCTGATGCTCCTCTTGAATCATCGTCTGATCGCGTTCGGAAAACCCGACGAGGTGATGAAACAAGTCAACCTCGCTAATGCCTTTGGTTCTCATTTGACGGTTCTTTTGGACGGATCGGTGGTTGTTGATAACTGTTGTCCTCCCGAAAGCAATTGACGATTTACGATTTTTTGATTTACGAGGCCGTCGATGGACGAGAAGACCTTTAAGCACAGAACGAAGAAATTTGGGTGGGATACCATTCTCCTGGTCGAATCTTTGCCAAAGACAAAAGTATCAGAGGTTATCGGTAGACAATTATTACGCTCTGCAACATCTATTGGTGCAAACTATCGCGCGGCCTGCCGTGCGAAATCCACAGCAGATATGATTAATAAATTGAAGATTGTCGAGGAGGAGGCGGACGAGTCTATTTATTGGCTTGAGTTACTGAGCGAATCTAATGCCGTGCCCGCTCAAAACATGGACGCCCTTTTGAAAGAAGCAAATGAGCTGCTTGCCATCACCGTCGCGCCCCTTAAGACCCTCAGGTCTCGCGCTTAATCGTAAATCGTCAATTTGAAATCGTAAATCAAAATGTTTTCCGTCAAAACAGCAGTGTCAGACCTATGAGTTGGATAATCCGGCCTCTTTTATATGAGTTCATGCAACGCGGCCTGCTCGCCTCCGTCATCGTTGGGATTCTTTGCGCGGTGATGGGGACGTATGTGGTTTTGCGCGGCATGGCCTTTCTCGGCGACGCGCTCGCCCACGCCATTTTGCCCGGCGTTGCCATCGCTTATCTTTTGCATGGCAACCTGCTGATCGGCGCGATCGTTGCGGCGGTCATCATTGCATTGAGCATTGGGCTGTTTTCCAAACAAGGGACGGTCAAGGAGGACACGGCCATCGGAATTTTATTTGCCGCGGCGCTCGCGTTAGGCGTGGCGCTGATCAGCACGATGCAGACTTATGCAGTGGACCTGAGTCACATCTTATTTGGAAACGTGCTCGGCGTCTCTTCCCTCGACTTGTGGCTGACCTCCGGTCTAGGGCTTTTGATTCTGCTGACAATTTTTCTGCTCTACAAACCGTTCCTGATCATTTCCTTCGACCCGGTCCTCGCCGCGACCCTGCGCCTGCCCACCGAATTGCTTCGCAACCTGATGCTCGTTTTGCTCGCGCTGACCGTCGTCGTCTCTCTTCAAACCGTCGGCGTGGGGCTGGCCGCCGCCATGCTGGTCACGCCCGCCGCGACAGCCTATCTGCTCACGCGCCGCCTCGCCCCAATGATGATTCTCTCGGCAACGCTCGGCGCGCTTTCATCCATTTTCGGTTTGTATCTGAGTTATTATCTCAATATCGTCTCCGGCTCTGCTATCGTGTTGACAGCCACGACCTTTTTCCTATTAGCCTTTTTATGGAAACGGCTACAATCTCTTCCATCAAAGAGGAGATGAATTATGGCAAAGATCGAAACCAGCATCAGCATCAACAAACCGGTTGAAAAAGTTTTTGCATTTCTCACCGATCTTGGAAACCAGAAAGCCTTCAGCCCAACCATCACAGACGTCGTCTTCAGCGGCAAAGTCGGTGTCGGTACGAAGTTCACGATCAAGTCCAAGTATGGGAACCGTGAATTCTCCACCGAGAACGAGATCGTGGCGCTCGAGCCGAACAAGATGTTCGGAGTCAAGACCCTGGCCGCGCCGCCCGCTTCGCCTGTGACCAACACGTACACTCTCGAGAAAGACGGCAGTGGCACAAAGTTACATCTTTCGATGGACGCGGTTGTCACGCCCGGCACAGAAGGCATGGTCGTGCCTCAACTCAAAGCCGGCCTTGACACAGCACTGGCGGCAATAAAAAAAGCCATTGGATAGTTGATCTTCAAATCCTCCCGCAGACAAGCGGGAGGATTTTCGTTTACAATTCAGGCCATGCGCCGATCCAAAACCTATTCGCTATTCGCTATCCTCTTGCTTTTCTCTGTTCTGACTTCTTGTTCCACCTATATTTCAACCCCGACGCCAACTCAAACAAATCTCCCTCCAACCGAAACGCCCGCCGCGACATTTACACCTGAACCAACCGCCACCGCGACTCTTCCGCCTGCGCCGCCGCGCGCGCAATACACGATGAATGTTGTGTTGGATTACAACGCAAAAAGCGTAAGTGTGGATGAAACCGTCGTCTATCCCAATCACACGGGCCAGCCGTTGAATGATCTTGTTCTGGCCGTTGAACCCAACTTCTGGCCTAATTGCTTCACACTCAATGCACTCAGTCTCAATGGCTCTGCAGTTGCAAATTATTCCCTCGACGGACAAAAACTTTCATTCGCCTTGCCCGCTGTCCTTCAACCGGAGGCGACAGTCACACTTCAAATTCGATATACTCTCAACCTCCCATTGATCGAGCCGACGAATCCGAATCTCTCGCGACCGCGCATTTTTGGATACAGCCTGAAGCAGGTCAACCTCACGAACTGGTATCCGTTCATCGTCCCGAATGTTGCGGGCGAATGGGTTCTGCATAATCCCTGGTATTACGGCGAGCATCTTGTCTATGACGCAGCAGATTACGTGGTCAACGTCAAATCTGCCGATCCCGCGGTGACGCCGGTGATTGCGTCCAGCGGCGCGCCCGCGCAAAACGGCGAATGGACAACATACACTTTGACTGCTGGCCGCGCCTTTGCGCTTTCAGCCAGCACCGAATTTCTCACCTCCAGCGCGCAGGTTGGAAATGTGGCGGTGACCAGTTATTATTTTCAATTCTTCGAGGGCGGAGGCAAAGCGGCCATGAATGCCGCCGCGCAGGCGCTTCAAATTTTCAACCAGAAGTATGGACCATATCCTCATCAGACACTGGCTGTCGTGATGGGAGACTTCAACGACGGAATGGAGTTCTCCGGCTTCTTTTATCTCAGCAAGGATTTCTACAATCTTTATGATGGAACTCCAAAGAACTACCTGATCTTTGTGGCCGCGCACGAGACTGCACATCAATGGTGGTTCGAGCAGGTTGCCAATGATCAGGCCGCGCAACCCTGGCTCGATGAAGCGCTTGCCACATACAGCGAGCATGTTTTTTATGAGGGCACGGACCCGAGTCTTGTATCGTGGTGGTGGGCCTATCGCATTGACTATTATCGGCCTCAAGGATGGGTTGACATTGCTGTCTATGATGGCGGCGGGTTCCGCCCTTACACGAACGCAGTCTATTTCCGCGGCGCGCATTTCCTCGATGATCTGCGCGCCCGCATCGGCGATGAGGCTTTTTTCGCTTTCCTGAAGGATTACCTCGCTCAGGAAAACGGCAAGATCGCCACCTCCGCTGATTTTTTCCGTATCCTGCGCGCCCACACACAGACCGACTTTTCCGATTTGGTTCGCGAATATTTCCAAAACGCATATTGATGAATCGATTCCTTCGCGCTCCCTTCGACATGCTCAGGGCTGTGCTTTGTATCCTTTGTGTATGGATGCTCTCCTCTTGCGCGCCCGCGACTTCAACGCCTCCTCCCGCGGACCCGGTGCTGGTCACCGTTGACCCGAACTCCACCGCCACTCCGACTCCATTTCAGCCCGCGCCCGCGACCGATACTTTGATTCCGTCCGCGACTTCCATCCCAACCAACACACCTCCTCCAACTTCGACGATTACCTCTACGCCGCTTCCCACCGACACGGTCACGCCTGCCCCGACCATTCCCCCCGCCTCTCCAGTTCCAGTTTTAACACGCACGCAATACACAATGTATGCGAATCTGGATTACGCGGCAAAAACCGTCGCAGTGAATGAAACGATCAAATATTTCAACACCACAGGCCAAACTCTGGACAATATCGTCATGGCCGTCGAGCCAAACCTGTGGAGCAATTGCTTTACCCTGACCTCGATCACAGAAGATGGAATTGCACTCACGAATTACAGTCTCGATGGACAAAGACTAACTGTTTATCCACCTCAGCCCATCCAAGCCGGCGCTGTCACAACCTTTACCATTGGGTATGGAATCGCGATTCCAGCGAAACAATATGAAAATACATTTGGCTATCTCGGCTATCAAATCAACCTGACGGACTGGTATCCCTTCATCGTGCCATACTCTGGCGGATGGGTATTGCACGAGCCATGGTCATTTGGCGAGCATCTCGTCTACGACCCGGCGGATTATGAAGTCAACGTCAAAGTCAGCGACCCAAATGTGATCATCGCGGCGAGCGGCGCGCCTGAAGTGGTACAGGATTGGACGCGTTACACCGTCAGCGGGGCGCGCACGTTTGCGCTCTCAGCCAGTGATAAATTCAAGATAGCGGAGTCCGCTGTCGGGTCCGCGGCGATACGCTCATACTATTTCGCGGGCGACGAAGATGCAGGTCAGGCCGTCTTGTGGATGGCAACCCAATCGCTCGGTCTGTATGGAGTCAAATTCGCGCCGTATCCGTATCCGGTTCTGAACGTGGTCGAAACCGAAGTGCCGGACGGTCAGGAATTTGACGGGCTGGTGTTCCTTGCCGAGAAGTTTTATTCGGAATATAACGGAACCGCCAAGAGCAATTTATTTACAATCGGAACGCATGAGATCGCGCACCAATGGTGGTTCGGGTTGGTCGGAAACGATCAGGCCGTGGAGCCGTGGCTGGACGAAGCCATGTCTGTTTACAGCGAAAGAATCTTTTACGAATACAATTATCCAAAATATGGCGACTGGTGGTGGAACTTTCGTGTCAATTATTTCGGGCCGTCCGGTTATGTGGACACCAGCATCTACAATGGAGGGACGTTCCGCCTGTACACCAACGCGGTCTATTTGAACGGCGCGAATTTCCTCGACGATTTGCGAACGCGCATCGGGGACGAGGCCTTCTTCGACTTTCTGCAGGATTATGCAACGCGGTTCTCACATGGCCGCGCTACAGGGTATGATTTCTTCGCGATTCTTCGTCTGCACACCGACAAGGATCTTTCAGATATTATGAAAACGTATTTTCAAGTTCAATATTGAACAGAGGTCTTGGATGACAAGAAATTCGTCTATATTTCCATTTTCCCTCCTTTTGGCTTTGATCTTGGTTGGGTGCAATGGCATCCGGCCATCCCTCTCGTCTACTGCGACCCCCGCGCAATCAAAAAGTTCAGGGGAGACCATTGTCTCACTTACCTTCGACGACGGCGATGCCGATAATTTCGATATTGAGCCTCTGCTCAAAGCCAATGGCCTCAATGCTACTTTTTATATCCCAAGCGGATTGGTGGGAACCCAAGGACATATGAGATGGGATCAGTTACAGATCCTCCAAGCTGATGGTAATGAAATTGGCGGCCATACTCTTAATCATATTAAGGTAGAGGGGTTGGATTTAGAATCCTTGAGACACGAGATTTGCGATGATCGGCAAAACCTGATCGCGCACGGGTATATCCCGGTCTCTTTTGCCTATCCTTTTGGGAATTATGACCAACAGGCACAACAAATGGTGAGAGAGTGTGGATATTCTAGCGCTAGGACGGTTCGCGGCCCCGCCCTTATTCCGCCACCTGACCCATATGCATTAGGTGCTACTCCATACATTGTCAATGACACCACCTTCGGAAAGCTGAGAAGATATGTTGCTGAAACTCGCAAAAGTGGCGGAGGGTGGTTAATCTTGATTTTTCATCACGTTTGCGACGGTTGTGATTTCTTCTCGGTGAAAACAGATGTTATGAATCAGTTCATTCCGTGGCTTTCGGAACAACAAAGTTTAGGGCATATCAAAGTGTTGACAATCGGGGATGTTATAAGTGCAACTTCACCTTAATTGAAAGGTATGAAACTACATTTTTACACAGTCTATGTGATACTTTGAAACATGAATCGTCCCTATGTTCATATCAACGTTGCCGCGACCGCCGACGGGAAGATAGACACCTTTGAACGAAAAGGCGCGGCGATTTCGTCGGCGCGCGATAGAGAGCGCGTGGATCAACTGCGCGCCGAGGCCGACGCGGTCATGGTCGGTGGGCGGACTTTGCACGACGAAGATCCCACACTGACGGTTAAATCAAAATTACTGCGCGAGGAACGCCTCGCCCTCGGGCGGACGGAGAATCCTGCCAAAGTGGGCATCGCCTCGCGGCTGGACCTCGAGCCGGATTGCAATTTCCTTACCGCCGGTTCCTCCCGAATCTTTTTATTCACCACCTCGCAGACGGAAGAATCAAAACTGGCAGAACTGCGCGCGCTGCGCGCGGAAATTTATGTGCTCGGCGAAGAGCGCGTGGATTTGACCGCGGCCTTGCGCGTTTTGAAAGAAAATGGAATTAACCGTTTGATGGTCGAGGGCGGCGCGACGCTCAACTTTGAGCTGATGCGCCTCGGGCTGGTGGATGAACTGACGATCTATGTTGCGCCGATGATCTTCGGCGGGAAAAATGCCCCGACAACGGCGGCCGGTTCCGGTCTGGTGCGAAGCGGAGCGCTTCCGTTGAAGTTGATCGAATCCGAATCATGGGACGATGGCGGGGTGCTCTTGAAATATCATTTTGAAAAGAGGTCAAATGACGACAACCATGCACGAACAATTCCAGGTTCTCCTGGATGAAAATAAAGAACATCATTGCGGAGGCTTTGGCAAAAATAAAACCTGCGTCCGCATTGTGGCAATGGCCGAATTGCCGTCGCGCTTCGGCGATTTTCACATCGTGGCTTTTGAAAACAACGAAGACCACAAAGAGCATGTGGCTATCACAAAAGGCGATGTGATCGGCGCGTCGGATGTGCCGGTGCGTTTGCATTCCGAATGTTTGACCGGCGATGTGATCGGCTCCCTGCGATGCGATTGCCGCGATCAACTGGAAGCCGCGTTGAAAATGATCGGCCAAATGGATAAAGGGATGGTCTTGTATCTGCGCCAGGAAGGCCGCGGCATCGGGCTGGTCAACAAAATTCGGGCGTACAGTTTACAGGATGATGGCCTCGACACGGTGGAGGCAAATCTTGCGCTCGGCTTCCGCGATGACGAACGCGATTATTCCGTGGCGGCGCACATGCTTCAATCGCTCAAGATCCAATCGGTGCGGCTCATCACCAACAATCCCAAAAAGATTCAACAACTCACTGATTACGGCGTCAAGGTCACAGATCGCATTCCGCACATCATGCCGCCCAATGAACATAATCTCTTCTATCTTCAGACCAAGGCCACCAAGTCTGGCCACCTGATTGATTTCCACGGCAAGCAGCATCTCAAAGAACAGGATGATCGCGCCATCATCACCGGCATGAGCGAGGAACAAATCCGCGAGACCGAGGAGGATTCGTGGAAATGACTTCGCTGAAAGACCGCGTGTTCGTGATCACCGGCGCGACGGGCGCAACCGGACAAACCGCGGCGCGCCAATTTTCCGCGCGCGGCGCTTCGCTGGCTTTGCTGGATAACGATCAAGTGAAATTGGATGCCTTGATCAAAGATTTGAACCTCCCCGAGAAAAGACTGTTCAGTAAAATCATTGATTTGCGCGATGGAGCGGCGGTTCATTCCGCCGCCGAAGCGGTGACCGTTAAATTTGGCCGCGTGGATGGCCTCATCCATCTCGTCGGCGGCTGGGTCGGAGGCAAGACTCTCGCAGACACTCCGGCCTCGGACTTTGAATCCATGCTAGGCCAGCACGCATGGACAACCTTCCATCTGTTTCGCGCGCTTGGTCCGCGTCTCGCCGCGAACAAATGGGGGCGCGTGATGATCGTCTCAGCCTCAACCGTCCCAAATCCGCCGGGCAAAGCCGCGGCGTACACTGCCGCCAAAGCCGCACAGGAAAATCTGGTCCTGAACCTTGCGGCGGAACTCAAAGAGTCGAATGTCACCGCGAACATCATTCAAGTCAAAGCGATTGATGTCAAAGGCGAAGGCAAAGGGACAACACCGAATGAGATTGTGGCTTCGATGCTCTACCTTTGCTCCGAGGAAGCGGGCAAAGTGAACGGCGCACGACTTCCACTCTATTGATACAATGAACCGCCAGTCGAAAGATTGGCGGTTTTGATTTTGTTGATCTTGTATAGAAGGCATCATGCCCATCCTCGCCATCCTCCTGCTCTTCATTTCTGCCGCATTGCACACTACTTGGAATTTACTGCTCAAACAGGCCGGGGAAAAATTCATCGCCGCGTGGTGGACTGTTGTAATCGGAGGAGTCGTCTCGCTGGCCGCGCTCCTGTTCATTGGCCTGCCCCCGCGCGAAGTGTGGAAGTTTGTCGTTTTCAGTGTGTTGGTGGAAGCCGCTTATTTCACGACTCTTTCTTACGCATACCAAGACCACGATTTCTCATTGATCTATCCGCTGGCGCGCGGAACCGCGCCCGCTTTTCTCTTGATCTGGTCTTTGTCTTTCCTCGGCGAGAGGCTTACCTCGGCGGGCCTGCTTGGTTTGGGAATGATTGTCTGCGGTTTGCTGATCATTGGAATCAGCACTTTACTGCAAGCCGAATCAAAACGTGTTCACCTCAAGGGAATCGCTTTGGGGTTGATGACCGCTCTGTTCATTTCCATTTACACTGCCATTGACGGGACCGCCGTCAAACAAGGCCACGCTTTGCAATATGCCTTTGTTGTGTTTGCCTTGATTCCTGTTATGGTCACACCTTTTGTTTTGCGCCAGTATGATTGGCTCGAGGTGCTGCACGCCTGGAACATGCAACGAGTCCGTTTTTTGGTCGTCGGACTATTGAGTGTGTTTTCTTACCTGATCGCGTTGCTCGCGTACGCCTTTGCCCCGCTTAGTTATTCGGGCGCGATCCGCGAAGTCAGTGTGGTGATGGGAGCCTTCGCAGGCTGGCAATTCCTTGGCGAGAAACTCGGCGGGACGCGGTTAATCGGCGCGGCAGTCATCTTCACGGGGGTATTGGTGATCGCGCTGTTTGGATGAAAAAACTAGGGTCTGTATGCAAATTCGTCTCATGTCATTCTGAGCGACCAAAGGGAGCGAAGAATCTCGTTTTTTTTCGTTCAAAATTTGAGATTCTTCGTCGCTTCGCTCCTCAGAATGACACA